>LDZU01003530.1_pt1 | contig 67570 bp, 75 predicted proteins | sample 615531 | NCBI WGS metagenome assembly LDZU01 (sample SAMN03408293, study PRJNA278302) | terrestrial metagenome | isolation source: oil reservoir sample SB2 | place: USA: Alaska, North Slope, Schrader Bluff formation | collected 2011-09 | reverse complement strand
ATATACGATCGTAAAGGACTATGTGAGAGAGACGAGACCAAAGGTTGGTGTTCCTGCAGTATATCGCTACGAGACGAAGCCCGGAGTCCAGGCCCAGGTCGACTGGGCAGAATGCGGTTATGTCGAGATCGACGGTACTCAGAGAAAGCTATACTGTTTCACCATGGTCCTCGGCTATTCCCGCATGAGATATGCCGAGTTCACCCTTAGAATCGACGTTCACACCCTTATCCAGTGCCATCTCAATGCGTTCCAGTATTTCGGAGGTTATCCCCAGGAAATCCTCTACGACAACATGAAGCAGATCGTCCTGAAACGAGGACTCAAATCCTCGGATTCGGACTGGAATTCGAAGTTCGAGGACTTCTTCACACATTACGGATTTGTACCCCGCCTTTGCCGTCCTTACCGACCTCAGACGAAAGGAAAGATCGAGAACACGGTGGGATTCGTGAAGAGGGATTTCTTCATGGGAGGCAAGTTCAGATCTTTCTCTGATATCAATTCCCAGCTCCAAGCTTGGTTATCCAGGGTGAACTCGACGGTCCATGGAACAACCTATGAGATACCACAAGATCGTTTTAAAGAGGAGTCGCTACACCTCCAGAATATCGATCAAGCTCCTCCTTACCACAACGTCAGGGAGGAGACGAGAAAGATCTCGAGAGACGCATACATCTCATATCTCGGCAACCGCTACTCGGTGCCGTATCGGTTTGCGGGAAGGACCTCCATTCTCCGGATATCCGACACTTCCTTCACCGTCTTCGTCGGTTCAGAGGAGATCTGCACCCACGAGATCCTCTCAGGTCGAGGTCGAGTGTCGCGAAACAAAGACCACTTCAAAGGACTTCTATCCGAGATCTTGAAGCAGAACTCAGCGCATCCGATCAAGGGATCTAACATTCTCAAGTTCGAAGATCCCGATGTGGAGTATAGATCCCTCGCGGTTTACGATGCTTTCGTTGAGGGTGATCAGCGATGAGCCATATCGAGTATGAAAGGCTGCATCATAATCTCAGACGGCTGAAGCTGATGACCTTTGAGTCGATCCTCGACAACTATCTCGAAGCTGCGGCGAATGACGGTAAATCCATGATAGAGATTCTGGATCACCTCGTAGCTCAGGAAGTTAAGAGCAAGGAGTCACGGTCGCTGGCATACAGAATGAGGATAGCTGGTTTTCCTGTAGAGAAGAGGCTCGACAAGTTCGATTTCGAGTTTCAGCCTTCCATTGACAGGGCTGTCATCAACGAGATAGCTTCCCTCAAGTTCGTCCACAACGCCGAGAACGTAGTATTCCTCGGACCTCCCGGCGTGGGCAAGACTCATCTATCCGTCGGACTCGGAATTGCAGCAGCAGAGGCTGGGTTCAGAGTACATTTTGCCAACGCTTCGACCCTGGTTGAGGATCTTTCCAAGGCGGACGGGGAGAGGAAGCTCGAAGAGAAGATCCGTGGTTTGGCCAAATTTCAACTTCTGATAGTCGATGAGATGGGATACCTACCCTTCGACGATCATGGTGCTCACTGCTTCTTCCAGCTTATATCCAGAAGATATGAGCGAGCTTCGACGATATTCACCTCAAACAAATCGTACGGCGAATGGGGTGACATATTCAGGGATCATGTAATCGCGGCGGCTATCCTCAACTCACAAGGACGATTACCGAGATATCGGTCCAAAACGGTGGTCGTGAGAGTAGACTCCGAGGATCAGAGCGGCAGGTGCTGGCTGACCTCTTCGACCTTGTGAGGTTCATTGATCCTGACATCATCCTCTTCCCAGACGCTGACCAGTGGGTTCCCAGGATGATCGCGAGGGCTGAGAAGTATGGACTCGAACCATGCCTCAGCAGGACCGACTGGTTCAGGAACCTGGCTTCGAGGTCCTATTTCAGCTACGGGAAGGTGGAGCACAAGTACGGCGCCGTGATCCCCGAGGGTCGGATACTAATCGATACCATTAACAGCTTCACTTACAGGGAAAGTGGGATCGGAGGAGTCATACTTGCATCCAGGCTGACGGGGTTACCGCCAAACCTCACGTCTCGATTTACCCCCGGTACCCTCATCTCAAACTACGAAGTCTATGAAGCCTTGAAACAGGGCATCGCTGTGCCTTTCAGAAAGCATGATGCTGAGCGGCAGAGAACGATCGTGGACCTGAAGTCAGCCGACAAGGGCGGCATGATCTTCCAGCCGCAGCCAGGCATTTATGAGAAGGCATACGAGCTTGACTTTACCTCATTTTACCCTTCGATCATAGTGAACTACAACCTCTCTCCCGAGACACTCGATGGCTCTAAAAGGAGTGGATTCTTGAGTAGCGTCATCGGGCCTCTCTTGGATCTGAGACTTGAGACCAAGAGGCTGAAGAAGGTCGATCCCAAGTACAAAGGTCTTGATTCAGTGCTGAAGTGGATGCTGGTCACCTGTTTTGGATATACCGGCTATAAGAACGCGAAGTTCGGACGGATCGAGGTTCACGAGTCCATAACCTCCATCTCAAGAGAGTTGCTGATCAAGACGAAGCAGATCGCCGAGAGCATGGACCTGGAGGTGCTTCATGGGATCGTCGACTGTCTCTGGGTAAAAGGCGGCGATGCATATCAGTTCAAGGAGAAGGTGGAAGCTGTCACCGGTATAGTCACCGAGCTTGAACCCTACGACTGGATCGTCTTCCTACCCCTGGCCGACGGCTTTGGAGCTTACAACCGGTACTTCGGTCGGATGTCGAGCGGCAAACTGAAGGTGCGAGGTGTCGCGGCGCGAAAGAGGGACACACCCGAGTATGTGCGTCGGATGCAGATGGAGGTCTTCGCGAAGATGGGTGAGGCTCGGACCATCGAAGAGCTGCGCCGGATCATGCCACAAACGTTGGAGATCGCGAAAAGGTTCCATCGAGGGCTGCAAGGTGCAGATCCCTCCGAGATGGTCATACATCGAAGGATAAGCAAGCTGCACTACGAGAAGAGATGCGTTCAGGCCTCAGCGATCTATGCCTATCGAAAAAAAGGAGTTAAGATCTCGCCGGGTATGAGGGATACGTGGTGCGCGATGCTGGAGGGCGGGAGGTCGATACGGAGGGGGACGCCTCAGAGTTTGATCTCGACTATTACGGAAAGCTCCTCGACAAAGCATGGTACGAAGCCGCTTTCGTCTTCAATTTCATTGAAGGAGGATTTAGCTAGAGGAACATCTCGGAATACTTTCGCGCCACGAGGTTCTTGTTTCTCCATAATGTCGAAGATTGCATTATTCTGCAAGGATTGGAGCCGTATTATAGCGTTGAACCCAGTCCTTACTCATGATCTGCGCTAAGGTCGGGAGAGAGTTCTGCATGGACCCCCCCCATTGTCCTCTCCCTACCCACCCTTCCCTTCTTATCTTCAACTTAGTTGGTGGAGTTCCCTGCATAGATTCTTCCCTCTTGATGTCGGTTAAAGACCTGAAATTCTGGAAATTTGATCTAAGCTACATCCCTGTAATATCCCGCGTAACCATACCCCTCTGCCCCGACTAATTGGGTTTCAGTTAACCAGAAACACCTCATATGATGTCGATATTAGCATTAGTATACACCACAAATGTCTATAAATACTTGAATTACATTCTAGCAATTGTAAAGGTGAATCCACATGAAAATTAGAGTTGTAAGTTCAAGAGATGAGATACCAGAGCTGAGACCGAACGAGCAAATGGTCCACATAGCATTCCGACCTTCCAACGTCGATCTGCTGGACATTGTGAAGGCGTGCCCCAGGATGAGAGCGATCCAGGTGCCCCCCTCCTACAACAAGACTCTGTCCAAGGCGATAAGGCTCTTCCTCGATATGCAGGGGATAGACCTGCTTGAAGGAGATGTCTGGGGACACAGGAAGGATATCGACGAGTATTACATGGTCGAAGAAGATGCGATCGATCAGATCGGAGACCTAATCGCAGGTGGTGAGAGCATCAACGATGCTGTAGCTCACGTCCAGATGACGACTCGACTATCGCCCGACCTGATCAAGTACATAGCCAAGTCCAAGATGACCGCCTGAACTTCGCTTCAGGCTCATCCGGACTCTTTATAGACTTCCCTGCCTTTCTGCTTCGAGCATTTCTTCTCTGGTAGCTCCGGTTGATAATTCACCTTAGGGTGATGACGGCGAAAAATATCTGTTGGTTAATCCGTATCTTTCTCCAAGAGGGCGGTGAGGAGATAAAATATGCCAACGATCTATGATCTCATAAGAGCTTTGAAGAGCGATGTCGTGCGGGATCGCCAGGCTGCTGCTTATACGCTCGGTAGGACAGGCGATCCCAAGGCAGTTGATCATCTCATAAATGCTCTAAACGACGATGACTGGAGGGTTCGAGAGCGTGCTAGCTGGTCTCTAGGCAGTATCGGAGATGCTAGTGCCGTTGATCCTCTCATCAATGCTCTGAACGATGACGACTCGTGGGTGCGATCAAGGGCCGCCTATGCTCTCGGTCGAATAGGCGAGACCAAGGCTGTCGATCCTCTAATCGTGTTACTCAAGGACGAAGGCATAGGAGTCCGATGGAGGGCGATCGAAGCTCTTGGGAGGATCGGTGAGCCGAAGGCGGTCGACTCACTCGTTGAAGCTCTGAATGATATGGTCTGGAGTGTTCGGTCCAGGGCAGCTTGGTCTTTAGGCAGGATTGGCGATACGAGAGCTATTGAGGCACTTATCGAAGCTCTGAAAGACGATCACAAGTACGTTCGCCGTAATGCTGTCCTGGCTCTCTGCCGGATTGGTGATTCACGGGCTGTCGACGCACTGACTCGTATAGAAACGAGTGACAAGGAGTCGATTGTTCGAGAGGCTGCAGCCAACGCATTGGAGAAACTGGGGGCAGGTTAGCCCCTTTATTTTCCCGTATTGCTTCTCCAAGCCCTTGCACTCGGATTTCTTTATCTCCCTATTGGCTGTAGGTATCCGATAGGAGATCCATCTGCTAGTACAACCACCTCACCTCTAGCGTTCAGCGCTAGGGTTACGTTATGACCCATCAAAATCGGATAGGCAGCTGTGTCATTCAAAACTGTAAAGCAGATCTGGTTTGGAATGGTCTCCTCACCAGCTGCCTCATTACGTAGGAATGACGCGAGCTCCTTGGACTGCCGTTGTTCTACCCATGAAAGTCCCCCCGTCCATGCAGATCCCAAACCAGCCTCAAAACGGGCCTCGGCTGATTCCTCGCCTGATCGGTTCTCTATATCTGCAGTTGGAGGAAAGTCCCCAAGCTCATCACACATGGCTCCTATCGATAAGCATAGAATTGTAGCTACCAAAATTTTTATGCAGGACATATTTGGTAAACCCCCGTTTGGTAATGGTGATTCCCAATCATATAAGGCTATCCTTCAATCCTTCAAGCATTTTCGAAGAAACGCGGCCAAAGCGGCGCGATCTATTCATAAAATCGACATCAGAAAAGGTGTGTGATGCGGGGGATGGGATTCGAACCCACGAACTCCTGCGAGACAAGGCCCTCAACCTTGCGCCTTTGACCTGGCTTGGCAACCCCCGCCCATGGTATTAATGCGGATTCTGTTTGACCATCTTTATGCTAGCTCGCTCAGCTGCTCACTGAGCTGCGATGCGCGTCTCTTCACCTCGGCTGCAGCCCCGGCCACGAGGTCTTTGGCGGTCATCGATCCAGCGGTGTCGATCTTCATCACAAAGACGTCCTCGATCGGCACCACTTTGATTGCGCCGACATCGCACTCGTTCACACAAAGCTTGCAGAGGGAACAGTTCGTGGGGTCAGTGACCTCCAGCTTGCCCCCTGCCTCTCCGATCACGAGGATCTTTCGTGGGCAGACCTCGACACACTTTCCGCAGCCTTCACAGTGGTCAGCGATCTGTATATCCGGCAGGTTCTTGTAGCCGCAATGGGTTCCTGACTGCCATTTGGCGTGAAGCGTGCCCCGATTCAGAGTGACGATCCCCTCCAACATCAACTTTTCGCCTTCTCCCAGGATCGCTATCGGAATCTTCTCAAAGGCGACCTTCTCCCCGGGATCTGCAAACCTGATATCTCCGGAGTGAACAGTGCAGGGACCCTCAGCTGTGAGGGTCATTCCCACCTGGCAGGCGGGACATCCCGCTCCACCGCACTCGCACTCTTCTGGAACCGAGAAGAGGCTGAGGTCGTCTGCCTTGATGGGCACGAGGCCCAGCCTCAGGGAGAGCTGCTCGTCGAATAGGACCGATGTATTGTCATAAATACTTATCTCGTCAATGGCCAGGGAGGGCACCTCAGAAAGGCATGCTCTCCTGATGGCGTTGGCGAAGGCCGGCTTCACGCCCTTAAGAAGGAACCTCGCCCGGTCCTCTCTCAGCTCGATCAGTTCCAATTGCAAAGCTTACACCCGTCTGCCCCTCTTTCCGCCAGAGGGCTTGGTGCCGTCGTGGGGAATGGGGGTTACGTCCTCGATCCTGCCTATCTTGAGACCAGCCCTCGCCAGAGCTCTTATGGCCGCCTGGGCGCCGGGTCCCGGAGATCTCTGCCCGTTTCCGCCGGGGGCTCTGACCTTGACGTGGACGCCCATGATCCCGTTCGTCATCGCCTGCTCGGCGATCTGGCCCGCCATCTGCATGGCCGTATAGGGAGAGCTCTCGTCTCTCGCCGCCTTGACCACCATTCCGCCCGATACTTTGGCGATCGTCTCCGCACCGGTGAGGTCAGTGATGGTGATGATCGTGTTGTTGAAGGAGGCGTATATGTGGGCAACGCCCCATTTTCCTTCTGCCATATTTATCCTTCCACCTTGGGTATTCTGCTGGCCCTCTCAGGGTGACCTTCCTGAGTCATGGGCGAACCAGGATAATAATCGATGGTCATTTCCTCGCCACGCTTCACGAAATAACCGGGAACGGTGACTTTCCGCCCCGTTATTTGTATGTGGCCGTGAGTTATGAACTGGCGAGCCTGCCTCAGGGTCTTGGCGAGCCCCTGGCGGTAGACCTGAGTTTGAAGTCTCCTTTCCAGAAGGTCCTCCACTTTTATGGAGAGGACGGAGTCGAGATCGCCATCTTCCTTGAGCATTCCGTAATTCTTGAGGTGTTCCAGCACGTCCGTCGTCTGGGCCTCAAGCCCCGTCTCGCCACGAGTTGTGGCGGCCAGGAGCTGACGGCTCACGCGCCGGTACTTTCTGATAAGGCTCTGAGCCTTCCATACCTCTCTCTTGTTTCGCAGGCCGTAATTCTTGACAAGCTCCACCTCCTGGGCAATCCTGTCGGCTTCCCAGGGGTGGCGCGGCGTATCGTAACTCTTCCGACACTTACCAGGATATCCCATAAAAACCCGCCTCGCTCACTTCTTCTTCCTGCTAACGCCCACAGTAGCTCCCCTTCGACCAGTGGATCGGGTCTTCTGGCCCCGAACACGGAGACCGCGCTCATGCCTGATTCCCCTGTAGCTACGGGTCTTTCTGATGATATCCATCTCTTCCCTTTGGGTGAGCATGAGGTCGGTTCCCATCACGTGCCTATCTTCGCCGGTGAGGAGGTCCTTTCTCCTGTTCTTCATCCAGACGGGGAGGTGGTCCTGGGCCGACTCCACGATATCTCGTAGTCTTGATATCGCCTCTTCTGAGAGCATGCCAAGGGTCTCAGTGGGGTCGATCTCTGCCTTCTGAGTGAGAAGGCGGGCGTTTCTCCTGCCCATGCCCTTGATGCCGGTGAGCGCCATCTGAACGGGCTGATGACCGTTGAGGTCGGTGTTCAGTATGCGCACTATATGTTTCAGCTCTTCAGTCTCTTCTGCCAAATTATTCCTCCAGAAATCTGAAGCCTTCGGATGTCACCGAAGGCCCTCTGGAGCAGCCCCGGATCATAGTCCGACGCCGCCCTCGCATCAGCAAGTGCCGATGGGGCGAATGAATCGCAAACGTTAATCCAACCCTGAGATTCGCTACTGATACATAAGACTTATGGAGCCGGTGGGGCCCGACCTTCACGAACCGCAACGCTGCAGCCGATCCTCGCCATCTCCTCGAAGAAGCCGGGATAGGATACCGAGACGGACTCTGCAGCGTCTATTATTGTATCTCCCGCCACGAGCCCCGCCACAGTCAGGGCCATGACGATCCTGTGGTCGTGATGGCCGCTAACCTTCGCGCCCTGGAGCAACCCCCCATCGACCACCAGCCCATCGGGTCGCTCTTCGATCTTCGCCCCCATCTTGGAGAGCTCCACTGCCATGGCACTGAGCCGGTCGGTCTCCTTGTGGCGGACGTGCTCTGCGTTTTTGATGATGGTTCTTCCTTCGGCGACGGCTCCCAGGACGGCTATGGTGGGGACGAGGTCTGGGGTGTGGCTCGCGTCCACCTCGATCCCTCCAAGATCACGCCCCTCGATATCGAGGACCCCCTTTTCCTTGTCCCAGGAGATCTTCGCCCCCATCTCCTGGAGGATGGCGACTATCGCCGAATCGCCCTGCTTCGAAGGGAGAAGGCCCAGGACGGTGAGGCGCGATCCCGTCACTGCCGCCGCAGCCAGGAGGTAAGATGCGGAGGAGAAGTCGCCGGGGACGGTGTAGCCGTCCAAGTCGTAGCTCTGCCCCCCTTCCACGAAGAACTTGCGAAAATCGGTCTCGATTTTGGCCCCCGCCTCCTCCAGCATCTCGAGGGTTATTTCGGCATAGGGGCGGGACTTCAGCTCACCATCGATCTCGATCTCGGTGTCTCCTTCGACTAGGGGACAGGCTATCAGAAGGGCCGAGAGGAACTGGGAGCTGACGCTCCCGTCAAGGACGGTCCTTCCGCCTCGAATTCTTCCCCTGATCACCAGGGGAGCGCAGTCGTTCTTCTTTATCGAGAAGGCTTCGGCCCCCAGGTCGCGAAGGGACTTGAGGAGGGGGGCGTTGGGCCTCCGCCGGATTGAGGCGTCCCCGGTGAGGACGGCTCCATCAGTGAGGGCCGCCACTGCGGCCATGATCCGGAGGGTTGTCCCCGAGTTCTCGACGTCGATGACGTTCTCTGGCGTCTTTGGCCTTCCCCCAACGCCGATCACCGAGATCCCCGTCTCCTGTCCCTCGATCTGGGCCCCAAAGGCCTCAGAGGCGTTTAGGGTGGCCCTGGTATCGGCAGAGAGGAGCGGCCGCATCACCATGCCGCCAGGTCCCAGGGCGCTGATGGCGATCGCTCTGTGGGTGTAGCTCTTTGAGGGCGGAACTGTGACCTCGCCCGTGACCGTGGAGCGCTCAACAGATGCTATCATCTCTCATGGGATGGATGAGTGAGTATAAAAAATCGAGCCGACAAAGGACGACGACCGCGAAGCTCTTATACAGATATCGCCTTCGCGAGATCGATGACCTCCTCCAGGGAAAGCTCCTGGGGCCTCTTCTCCAGAAGATCGGGGTCAACTCGCGAGAGGGCCTCCGAGGGGACCTTCATCGCTGCAAGGGATCTCTTCACCTTCTTTCTCCTCATGGAGAAGAGAGCCCGGGTGAGGTCGTCGAAGACCTTCTCTTCACCGGGGATCGGATCTTCGCGAGGCCGGAGGCGGACGATCGCCGACTCGACCTGGGGCATCGGCCTGAAGGCACTTCTGGGAACAAACTCGAGGATCTCGGCTTCGGCGCGATGGGATACGTTGAGGGTGAGCCTGCTGTACTCTTTCGTTCCCGGCAAAGCCACCATCCTCTCTGCAAATTCCCTCTGGTACAGCAGAACTGCGAAATCGAAGGGCTTCTTCAAAAGCCTGAAGGTTATCTTTGATGAGATCTGGTACGGCAGGTTCGATACGATCTTGTTGTAGTCCGGGAGGGGGACCTTGAGGGCGTCGCCTCTTATCACCACAACGTTGCCAAAGCGCCCTTTCAGGGAGGTCGCGAGAGCCGGATCGACCTCGATGGCGAAGACCTTTCCCGCCCGCTCCGAGAGGATGCGGGTGAGGTTTCCTGTTCCTGGCCCAACCTCCAGGACCCTGTCCTCTTCGGATAGAGACGCATAATCGCATATCCTGGCAAGAACCCGACGATCGACGAGAAAATGCTGGCCGAGCTTCTTCATGATTGTCCCTTCAGAAAATAGATATCGAAGATCAAGGGCCTTTTGTTGCGGCCCTCTCAGCGACGGCGCGGATCTGCGGTGAAGATCCTGTACTTGATCCGATCGTCGGCGACCTCGTCCTCGATTCTTTTTGCCAGAAGCTTCTCTGGGTTATAGATCCCCTTAACCCGCTCGGATAGATCCTCAAAGCTATTGAAGGGGCCCTTCTTCCGCTCATTGAGGACCGCCCACATCAGTTTTTTTCCGATCCCCGGGAGCAGCTCCAACGCATGCATCCTGGTGGTCAGGGGACCGGCCTCGTTGAAGAATCGAAGGTAGAACTCCTCCCTCTCCAGGACGATCTTCTGGAGGGCGTAAGGAAGCTCGACCCTGGCCCCCTGGGATAGATCTTCGTAACCTATCCTCCTGTTGACCCGATCTATAACCTGTCGGTCTTTGCCCACGAGCATGACCTTGACTCCTATCTCAGGCATTACACCCTCCTTCGGAGTCATCTCCATCAGCACAAAGTCTCTCTCGCCCACTGACTGGACGATGGGCCGCTTCTGAAACCTGCCCATCGAGTCCGCGACATGCCCGTAGGGAAGGTAATCGAGAACCCAAGCTGTCTCTTCGCGTCGTGGAGATCTGCCCGAGGCCATGCTTATCCTCTCAATCGACTTTTATCTTCTCAGCACTATGTCGAGGATCGCTTCTAGATCCTCCTCTGTGAGGGTGAACCGCTCTTTTGCGTAGATGGCCCTTATCTCGTCCTTGGTCTTTGGCCGGATGTCGGAGATCTTGATGGAGATCTCTGGGTTCATCTTCTCAAGGCCCGAAAGCTCCTCGACCATCTCTCGGCTATCGGTTGCCGTTCCTTCTGAGAAGATGTCGGCGTGCTTGATAGCCCTTCTAAGCTCGTAGCCGAGCTCCTCAGGCTCATCGGTCCTCTTGAGCCTTATCTCCTCTAGGGCCTCCTTCACCTCGGCGAGGGTCAAGAGCTCTTCGCTCAAAATATTTTTGACGATCATCTTAATTCTGGGGTTTCAGATGTTCTGGGAGGGATATGACCATCTTTTTGGCGTTTCCGTCCCTGACTTCCAGCAAATAAGCCCTGCCCCTCCGGCCCAAGACTTTGCCAGTCTTCCCGTGGAACTTGGGGTTGGGCATTCCCCTGTGGATGCTCGGGTCTAGAACGATGTGGACCATCTCTCCGTCGTTGAAGTCCTGAATCGCCCTGCTCACGGGGGAGATCCCCCGCCTTCTGACTGATTTGCTCAGCCTATCTCTAGTCCGTTTTCGTACTCCGTGTGACTTGGGCATCTGCCTCTCCACCTACATTTAATACGTCCAGCTCCACCACCTTCGCCCCGACGCCGAGAAGTCCTGCAAGGCTCGGCTCCGTTCTTCCATCGTCTCCGGATACCAGCTCTTTTACGTAAAGGCCGCTTGTCCCCTTGAGGGTCATCCTGGCGGTCTTTCCTGATAGCCGGTCGAGCCGAAAGTCGAGGACCTCCCTCTTTCGGACCTTGTCGGCCCTTCGATGGGAGACTCGAGTTGGCGTGCGCTGTTCAACCAAGCCGACCAGTTTGTCCAGAACTGATTTAAGCTTTTCTTCTGATACTTCTTTTTCGAATTCCACCAACATAGAGTAGCTCTTCTCGAAGAGGGCCTTCTTCAGGTGCTCAACCATCGCCTTTTCGGTGAATTCGAGGCCGAGGACCTCCACCTTTCCAGCAGCCCGACGGTTGATCTCCTCTTCGAGGCGGATCAGGTCGACGGTCCGGATCCGAGGAGATACCGCCTCCACGACGAAGGGCCTGCCAGTCCCCAGCATCCTGGCGTCTATGTCCTCTCTCCCCGAGCCGTGAAATACGGTGTCGTCGCACCTGGTGGCCTCGATGATGGGATCGCGAATGAGCTCGTCTACCGACTCGGGGTACCTCCGGCCGGTGAAGTTGCAGCTCTCGCACCCGCTCCCGCCGCATTCGCGGCAGGGCCATCTCGTCTGGGGAAAGCCCCTCACCAGCTTTCGGTACCTGCCCCGGATGTAGAGGGAGCTGACCTGGACGTCAACCTGCCCCTCTCCCACGTTCAAGACCAAAAGAACGTCGGGCGAGCTGAAGCTCGTTGTCTTTTCCGTCCTTTCCGCGATCCTCTTTCCCACCTCGCGATTCAGCTCCGACTTCATAGGCTCTGCGTGCCGAGACCCGCCATCCGCCAGGATCAGCTCCTCATTCTCGGCGAGAAGGCCGCTCATCTTTGTGCCGACGAGGAAGGTGCCGTGCTCGATGTGGCGTAGCTCTCTCTCCGCCGACTCTGCCCAGTGGTCGAGCCTCTCCGGCTCCATCTCCCCGAGACAGACCCAACATCGCTCCGGCTCGCCCTCAAGGCCCAGCTTCAGCCTCGCGCTCTTGGAGCTGGGAGCGAGTTCCTCCAGGATACCCCGACCTGAATCGTCCAGGGACCCGGCCATGGAGAGAAAGGTCTTGATGGCCCTGCCCCGTTCTGCATTCGTCAAGCCCGTCGAGAGCATCGCGAACTGACGCCCAAGACAGCTGTCGCAGATGGGTCCGAGCTGGAGGATCCTCCTCGCGACCATCGTCAGCTTGGAGACGTCGTTTCCCATTTCATCTGAACTCATGTTGCCGCATCTCTTTTTGTATCGCTAACTTCACTCTTTCGTCCCGTTCCCGTCTATCTCACTTTCATCTCGATTTGCTGCTTCTCTTCTATCAAGTTCGTTATTTATCAGCACTATGCAATGGTCTGCGTGGAGGCTCCTGGGCCCCACGGAGACGATCGCAGCATTCAGGTCCGTCATGAAGGCCTCGTCCTCCTCTGAAAGGCCGATGTGGTCTCCGAGGACGAAGGTCCCATCAGCGCCCGAGGATAGGCCTCGATAGTCAGATCCGTCCTCTCTTAAATAGTAGGTCGCCCCGTCGCCGAAGATCTCCAGGTTCGCCAGGTCTCCGATCCTGACGAAGATCCCCGGCGTCGATTTGGTCCAATTGGAATCTACCTCCAGGGCCAGGGCCTTCTTTAGCAGCGCTGCAGTAGTCCTCTCGTCGGGGTTGAGGTGGCGCAGATCCCTTCCCCGGAGTTGGATCGTCTTTGGAGAACCTCCTCCGCGCAATATCAGGTAGACGTGGACGTCCCTCCTGATCCCATGGGAGAGGACGAAGGCAGAGTTGATGCACCGGCAAAGGATGTCGATCCTTCCGGAGGTGCCGGGGATGTCCTCGAGGGAGAAGTCGGGGGTCGTAGCCGCCCGATTTCCCACCACTACGAAGTTTCTCATGGGATGAGGGTGGGAGAACTTAGTAAATCCCCTTTTTCGTCCCCGAAATTTTCGATGGGGCAATGAAGCGAAACTTCTCATAATTGCGGCATCATCTATATATTCAGCGATCCAAATCAGGATGGTGATCCTTTGAAGAATATCTTACTTTTGGCGTCCTTCTGTTCCGTTGTCTCTCTGGCCGGCTTGGCCATTGGTGAAGAGGGTCAGCAAGATCTGCTGATCCAGGACAGCGGGAATGAGACGACGGTAAACCTCGCTGGCCTCTATTCGTCTGGATACTTAGGGGTTTCAGAAACTGTGAAGTTCACGCCGCCCAAGCCCGTCTGGATTCTGGATGCGGTCCAGATCCTTGGCTGGGACGGGTTCGAGGAGAATGGAACCCTGCCAGAGGAGCAGATCATGAGCATGGAGATCAGGGACGAGAATCTGAACCTCCTCTATCGGTTCACGGATTCCCAGCTGCCTTATTTCACCTTCATAGGACAGCCGGGGATCGGCGTCATCGAAGTTCCCTCCTTGGCCATAAGCGGCGACTTCTACGTATGCTTCTACGACCGGGGAGCCGTCGACGTCGGGATAGATAGAAACGATGCCGAAGGGAACTCGTACTTCTTCGATATGCAGACAAAAGACCTCTTCCCCGCAGAGGTAGGGATAGTTGGCTCTGAGGAGCTGGTGCCCGTGAACTGGATCATCAGAGCGGTCGGGCACTGAAAAAGCCCGTCCATCCTCCCATCATGTCCAAGAAAATCTTCGGTCCGTGCGTCTGCATCGGCGGCATGCCCGGCATCGGAAGCGTGGGGAAGGTGGCTGCAGACTATATCGGCACCGCCCTGGAGTGCGCGACCTTCCAGCTGATGGTATCCACCGGGTTTCCTCCCGAGGTCCCAGTAGAGGGCGGGATTGCAAGAGCCCTCCAGGTAGAGCTGAAGGCCCCGGGAGGGAGGGACGATCTCCTGGTCCTCACCGGGGACGCCCAGCCCCTGAAGCCGCCCCACATGTACAACCTGGCCGGAGAGATCCTGAATGCCCTTGCCTCCTACGAGGTTACGGACCTGATCACCCTGGCAGCCTACGTCGGAAGCTCCGAGGAGAGGGTCTTCGGAGTGGCCACAGACTCCGACTTGGCTTTCGCCCTCGAAGAGAGTGGCGTCGCCCTCCTTCGAGACGGGATCGTAGGCGGCCTCAACGGGATTCTCATCGGCCTCTGCCCCTCCTACGGGATGCGGGGCGTATGCCTCATGGGGAAGACCGACGGGGAAAAGGCCGTCGACCTAGGAGCCGCTGAGACTCTGATTGAGGCCACAAGCAGCCTTCTGGGCCTGAACGTCAATACGGAGATCCTGGACTGGGCCCTCAGTGAGGAGCCGAAAGAGGACGAGGATGAGGAGAGAACGCGGCCCCATCGGCGAGAGGAAGACGATCACGCAGGATATGGATAGTTAAACAGCCCTCACCACAAGGGCGCCCCGGGGGACCCCCACCGTCATTGAGACCGGCTCGCACTTGGCCCTCATGACGTAGATGAGCCTTCCAGCCAACATATCGTCGAACTCGGTCATCGTCTCGAAGTTGCCCATACCCTTGGCTATGACCAGGAAGTCGTCGTCATGGAGGAGGTCGAGGAACTCTAGCCTCGCCTTCTCCAGGGATAGGCCAATGACAGGGCCCGTCGGTTCTATCGGGAGGGTCGTCATGGCCCTCAGCTCATCGGCGGTGACGTCGTTTAAGATGGGTCCCGTCTTGGGTCCGATGACGATCTGCTTTCCCATCTCCAAAAGCCTCTCGATGACGAAGAGGTCGAAGACGACCTCACCGGCGTTGTCGGTGAGGTAAAGGATCTTCTCGAACCGGTTTATCCGCCGCCGCGCCTCCTCCAGGTCGCCGTCGAACTTCTCGTTCAGGGTCTCAAAAAAGACGTCCTCGAAGGAGTCGACGTCGAAGTCGTGGCCCTTGACCCCCCACTCCATGGAGTTGGCAGCGGCTGCGATCCTGATCAGGGCCTCGAGCTTGTCCTCCGCCTCCTCGTAAAATCTCTTCGCGAGGGGGATGAGGGTGCTGGCCACCCGGTTGCTTTCGGCCTTCATCTCCCGATACGGGTCGGGGTTTTTGCTCCTCCTCTTCATGATCTCTTCCCGCTCGTTACCCACCACTGAGGGGACTTCCCCTTTGTGCTGTACCATGAAGTCGAGGAGTTCCTCCATCGCCTTCTTCTTCGAATCGTCGTCTGAGAAGAGTATATCGCATTCAAACTTGGCCCGATCGAGGATGCAGCTGTAGCAGTTTGAGGCCATCTTCATCCGATTACCTCCCCGCCAGGACCGCTATCACCTCAGGGATGGCCTTCGAGGCCACCTCGGGGACAGAGCCTCCGCTAAGTACGAAGACGACGCCCTTATCGCCTGCGGCATTCAAGATGGCCCTCGCCATCTTGGGGTAGACGGCGGAGGTGAGCTCGAATCCGCCGTAGTCGTCGGCGTGGGAGTCGTGGCCGAATACCACAAAGCAGATCTGAAAATCGAAGTTCTTGGCCATCTCTAAGCTGCCCTCAAGCTCCCTGAGAAACTGATCGTCCCCGGCGTCAAACCCGATCCCGACGTCGTAGTTGTTATTCTTCCCGTCAAAGTTCGAGTTCTGTTGGTGGTTGAAGTTTATGTGGTAGACGTTTGGATCGGAGCCGAAGAAGTTTCTCGTCCCGTCGCCGAAGTGGGGGTCGACGTCGACGATAAGAAACCTCGCAAGACCCATCTCCCTGAGTCTCATGATCGTTATCGCGAGATCGTTAAAGTAGCAGAAACCCCAGCAGCTCCCGGGGCTGGCGTGGTGGCCTGCAGTCCCTGTATAGGCGAAAGCGTTTTCTGCCTCTCCTCTCGCCACCATCTCAGAGGCCTTAAGGACGCTCCCCGCCGAGAGGAGGGCAACGTCGTAGTACTGCCGGTTGTAAGACTCTGTCCTCATCCTCTCCATGTGCTCGGGGGTATGGGCCCTCTCGACGAGGGAGAGGGGTGCGGGCTCGGGCTCGAAGACCTGAACCTTGTCCCCCTCCAGGAGCCCCGACCTGGCCAGAGCTTCAAAGGAGGGCCTGATGCGGTGCTTGAGGACGCTGTGCCCCTTCGACCCGAAGTCCTCGTGATAGATGACGGCAACCTTCATGTTCCAGAGGTCTCTCCATCGACCTTATAAAACGTTCCGACCGCTTAGATCTGGGAGTACCTCGGGTACCTCTCCAGGAGCATCCCCTCGACGACGATGGGCATATCCCGCAGGGCGTCGTTGGCGGCCCTCTGGACCTCCCAGTCCTTGCCGGAGTATATGGTGAAGAGCGGCTCCCCCTTCTTCACGACCTCTCCCATCTTCTTGTGGATCCGGACCCCGGCCTTCTTGTCGGCGGGAGCACCAGCATTTCTTGCGATCTCGATTATCCTCTTGTTGTCGAAGGAGATGACGTAGCCGTTCGCCGGGGCGAGGATGTCCTGGTGATACTCGCCGATCTCGATATCGCTGCTCTTGACGCTAGGATCGCCACCTTGAGCCTCGATGATCTCCATCATCTTCTCGTGGGCCTTGCCGCTGGTGAGGATCCTCTCAGCCATGGTCCTCCCCTCGCCCCGGGCGGCGACGCAGCCCATCCCGGCGGTGCACCCGATCTCCAGCAGAATCCCGGCCAGGGAGAGGCTCTTCTCCCGGAGGCTGTTCGGACCCTGGCCGTTCTCGAGCATTGTGAGCGCCTCCTTCACCTCCAGAGCCGGTCCTACAGTCCTTCCTACTGGAGAGCCGCCGAAGGTCATGGCGCACTCGACCCTGATCCCGAGCCGGTCCCCCAGGTCGATGAGGTCCTTGGCCATCGACCTACCGTCGGCAGCCGTCGGCAGCTTCGTTCCGGGTCCCACGGGCATGTCCATAACCACCGAGTCTGCGCCGACCGCCCCCTTCTTGGCCATGATCGATGCCAGCATCTGGCTGTAGGGGTCGATGGTGAGGGCGTACTCGGCCCTGATCAGCTTGTCGTCGGCGGGAGCTATGTTCGTCGCCCCACCCCAGGCCAGGACTCCGCCGACGCTCTCCGCGATCTCCTTGATCTCGTCGGCACTGAACTCCACGGGTGCCAGAATCTCCATCAGGTCCGAGGTCCCCCCGGCCCCGGTGATGGCTCTGGAGCTGGTCTTTGGGATGAGGAGGCCCGCCGCCGCCACGATCGGCACCACCAGGAGGGAGACCTTGTTTCCGGGAACTCCGCCGATGCTGTGCTTGTCCACCACGGGATGGGTGTCGAAGTGGATCCTCTCCCCGGTATCGATCATCGCCCTCGTCAACCACTCTGTCTCCTGAGAGTCGAAGTTTCTTATGTAGAGGGTGGTGAGGTAGGCGGAGATCTCGACGTCGCTGAGATTGTTGTCAACGATATCCTGAACGATCGTCCTGATCTGGTCTTCGGTGAGCTTCTCCTCGTTCATGATCCTCTTGATATAGCTGACAGAGAGGGGCTTAGGCGCCGGAGCCACGTCGACCTCCCTCGCCTCCCCGATTCTCTGGTGGGCCTCGGTGAAGATCCCGACCTTCCCGGGCTCCACCATCTGGGTGGTGACGTCCAAAATCGCGGTGAGGGAGGCGCCCTTAGCCTTCACCCGCACCCGATCACCGGCGTTCATGCCCATATCTCGCGCATCGGCCAGGTTCAGCATCACCTTGTACTGTCCAATCTCTATGTCAAAGGGGTTGACCTCGAATAACATGTTGAACCTCTTTTAGCTTCTTGATAAGACTGTTTTCAGCTTCAAACGATCATCTTTTGGATCTCAAGCCTTAATTAATTCTCTATTCCCCACGGTCGCCTAATCTTCTCCAGTCTTGGGAGAGGACCTTGAGCCGGTCGATCATCTCTGATACCTTCCTTTTCCCTTCAATGTGGTCGGTGTTGCAGACTATCCGAAATTCTTCTTTCGACTCGATGACCATCACGTCTGCCCCGAAGATCAGCCAGGATAGGTCCACGGCGACGCGGGCCATCTCCGACCAGGTGGTGGAATTCTCTCTCATGAACTCCCCCGCAATTTCTAGGGCCGATTCGACGCCCGCCCTCATCTCCTCTGAGAGCTCGATCCTCGACCAGAAGTCGTAATCTTCCCTGAGGTCGGGGTAAAGCTCCCTTATCGCCGTCTCGATGTAGAGGTTGTAGGCCACTGTCCTGGTGGGGTCAAAGGAGAGGACGCCGCATCTAGCTATCTTGTCGAGGTTCTCTTTTATCGTCGGAAAGTAGGCGGGAAATATCTCTGGGCCGGTCCTGAAGATTATCCTCTCTATTCCCAGGTCTGCGAGGACGTTGATCATCTCGAGAGTGATCTTGGCGCAGAAGTCGCAAGCTGAGCCGATGTGGCGCTTCATCACCTTCTCTTCGAAAAGGACGTGGTAGAACTCGTGGAGGAGGGGGTAGGGCTCGGCCTCCGAGAGATATATCCGATAGCCTTCATGCTTATGGACCGTCTTTCCGAGGACGAAGGGCTCATCACTGATCTCGACCTCGATCTCGACATCGAGCCTCCAGGCCCTCTTCAGCCCCTCTACAATTTTGGTGAGGCCTTCTCCAGAAGGGTCAGAGATCGGATCCACTCTCCCGTTGCCTCTCTCGATGTTCCCACCACGAGCCGTTCGCCCTCCTCCGTCTCCTCGACGACGCCGCAGGCATCGATCCTCTCGCCCGGCAGGGCTTGGCCTGCATAGGTGTGGGTATAGCAGAGGATCTCTGAGATATCGTCGTGGTCGATTTCATAGACCGCGGGGTTGTCGAAGGCAAACTCGGCCTCAATGACGCGCCCCTCGATCCTTCGCCTTCCAGCCTTTTTCCCCGGAGGGAAAGGCGGCCTGATCTGATCCCAGTCCCTGGTGAAGAGGAGGTCGAAGTAGGTCGCGTCCACAAGCCCCCGGTTCCCCTTCCTCCTCTCGTGGAGGACGAACTCGTCGCGACTGATCTCCGGGACCCTCTTTTGGTAGATCTTATCCCAGGTGGCCTCGTCCAGATCCCGGATCCTTCCATCCTCCTCTTTTGCCCTCTCGATGAGGTCCCTCGCCCGCCACCAATCCCTCCCGTAGACGAGGAAGTCTATGTCGGAGGCAGGACCATCTAGCCCCACCAGGATTGAGCCCGTGATCCCCATCATCTCCTGGGGGACGCCGCCCTCTTTCAGGACCGAGACTATCTCTCCAACCCTGTCGTCCCTCTCCGCCACCTTTGGAAGCTCCTTTTCGGGCCGATAGATTCGTAGGATGTCCTCCTCGGGGACGACATGGACGTCTTGGATGTACTCGGGCTTTTCTCTCCGGAGAAACTCGTAGGCCATCTCGAAGTCGAGCTTCCGATACCTAACGCCGCCGGTCGTTCTCTCCCCATCTGGATCAGGGACATACCGCAGCATTGATCTGATACCCTCGGGGTGGTGGTAGTCTACCACCGCAAATATCCAGCCGTCTACAGTCTGGAGGAAATCTCTAATTCTCGCTCTCATCCTAATAGCTCCAGCACTCTCTCCATCCCCGCTCCCTCCCTGATCACCTTTCTCGCCGCGAGGTCGAAGAGGGTTGAGGGCCGGCCAAACCGCGACCTTCCCCCGTCCAGGATGACATCGACCTCGCTCGTGATCTTCGGATCCAGCTCCTCGATGCTTGCAGGCGGCTTTTGGCCTGAGAGGTTAGCGCTCGTCGAGGTGATGGGGCCTATCATTCCGATCAGCTCCAGGGCCACAGGGTGGTCTGGGAACCTGATCCCCACCATAGGCGATCCAGCCGTCACGATGTCTAGAAGGTCCGGGCCCCTCTTGACGAGGATTGTGACCGGTCCCGGGAGCACCTTCCGAAGGAGGGAGAGGTCTTCTTCATCGATGGACGCCACCTGCTCCATCATCTCGAAGCTGGCGACGGCCACCGATAGGGGCATCGTACGGTCTCGCCTCTTGATCTTGAAGATCCTCTCCACCGCCTCGGGGATGAAGACTGAAGCGCCGATACCGTAGACGGTCTCGGTGGGATAGACTGCCGTCCCTCCCCGAGCCAGAACCTCTGCCGCTTTGGCGACCGCCTTTTCAGTCATCTCTTCTTGATGAAGGCGATGTCGCCCAGGGTCAGACCCCTGCCGCCCTTGCCCGACTTCCATTCCTCGTCGCTCAGTTTATCGGTCAGCTTCACGTTCAGCTCACGTTCGAGCTTGATCCTCACCGAATCCTCGGGGATGATCTCGTGCCTCTCGATCTTTCTGATGAGGGAGGCCTTCTCCTTGATCTTGATCCCCAACTCTTCGGGGGTCAGGTCCATCCCCTCCCGGGCCTCTTTGACGATCCTGCCGTATTCGGGAACTATCTCTGGCATCTCCCTGAACTCGTCGCGGCGGGGCTTGGGCCTGGGCGGCGCCCTGAAGGCCCGCTCATGAGGAACGACCTTTCTGGGTACAGGCGAAAACTTATCTGCGACCTCTCCAAACCGGGCGCAGCTGTTGCAGACCTGCAGTTCAGATCCGTCGATCACCACTTTTCTTGGCTTGCCGGAGATCTCTGTACCGCATATCTCACACTGCATATTTGCTCATCTCGGAAAAGTTTAATAGCAGTCACCGTTAAATACGCTTTGGAGATCCCATGGACGAATCGCGAGTCGGCGCTGATTTTTCGCGCTACCTGATGGACAGGATGCGTCAGCTTGAGGAGAGAAACCTCGCTCTTCGAGAGCAGAAGGATCGGGTGGAGGGCGAAAAGCGCGTCATGGAGAACCAGAAGCTCAAGTTCGAGCGCGAGGTGAGAAAGCTGCGGAGCGAGCTTGAGCGTCTGAGGAGCGGGCCCCTGATTGTGGGCACGATCCTGGACGTTCTGGACGATAACCGGGTGGTGGTCAAGAGCAGCACAGGCCCTCGATTTGTCGTCAACGTCTCTCAGTTCATCGAGGGGGACCTCAGGCCCGGAACCAGAGTCGCATTGAACCAGCAGTCCTTCTCCGTTATGTTCGCCCTGCCATCATCCCACGATCCCGCCGTCTTCGGCATGGAGATCGAGTCTGCTCCTGATGTTGATTTCGGCCAGATTGGGGGGCTTGAAGACCAGATCTCAGAGATCAGAGAGATCGTGGAGCTGCCCCTGAAGAGGCCAGACCTCTTCGTCAAGGTGGGGATAGAGCCACCGAAGGGCGTTCTTCTCTACGGACCTCCAGGAACAGGAAAGACCCTTCTCGCGAAGGCCGTCGCCCGCAGCACCGAGGCGACATTCCTCAGGGTGGTGGGAAGCGAGCTCGTTCAGAAGTACATCGGGGAGGGCGCGAGGATGGTGAGGGAGCTCTTCGAGCTAGCCCAGAACAAGGCTCCCGCCATAATATTCGTCGACGAGCTGGACGCCATCGGGTCCAGGAGGATGGACGGGGCGACGAGCGGCGATCGCGAGGTTCAGAGAACCCTCATGCAGCTTCTGGCGGAGATGGACGGCTTCGACCCCCGGGGCGAGGTGAAGCTGATTGCGGCCACCAACAGGCCCGACATGCTCGACCCGGCCCTTCTTCGGCCAGGGCGGTTCGACAGGCTGATCTACGTTCCCCTGCCCAACAAGGAAAGCAGACGTTCGATCCTATCGATTCATACGGCCTGCATGAATCTCCACCCCGATGTGGACCTGAAGCGGATCGCAGACTTAGCCGAGGGCGCCAGCGGTGCAGACCTGAAGGCCCTGGCGACGGAGGCCGGGATGTTCGCGATCCGCGAGGAGAGGGACGTCGTCTGCCACCGGGACTTCGAGAGGGCCCGCGCCAAGATCTCAGATTCACATTCCGAGACGACCAAAGAGGTCTCAGAGGTGGCCTTCGGCCAGTACGCCTGATAGAGTTGCCGTTGGGGCCTTTTCGACACCATTTTTCTTGGCGGCAAAAGATCATAACGCAATCGTTTGGCTACACCTCAAACTTGGTGGGGTTTTTCATGGAGGTTGAAACTCTGAAGAGGCTCGCCCTCCTCGGGGCGATGAAAAAAGACGTGACTTTATCGTCCTCGACCTTCGCATCATTGATCGGATCAAGCCCCCAGACGGCATTGGAGAGGCTCTCAGTCCTGGAGGAGGAGGGCTACATTGAAAGGGTCGTATCCAATGAGGGCCAGAGGGTGAGGATCACCCATGAGGGCGTCCTGCGGCTGAAGGCGGAGTACAGGGACTACCAGAAGATCTTCGGTGAACTCCAGGTTGTGAGGATAAAAGGAAAGGTCGCTTCCGGCCTGGGGGAGGGACAGTACTACATATCCAGGGAGGGCTACATGAGGCAGTTTTCCGAGAAGCTCGGCTTCGATCCCTCACCCGGCACCCTGAACCTGCTATTGGATGAGCCCTTCGCCCTCAGCGAATCCGATTTCAAGTCGGTCAGGATCGAGGGCTTCGAAGACGAGGGGAGAACCTTCGGAGCGTGCTGGTGCCGTCTCGCCAAGATCGACGGCATAAAGGGGGCCATCGTGCGGCCCGAGAGGACGAGCCGCACTGCCACCCTCCTGGAGCTGATTGCGCCCGTTAACCTGCGGAGGTCCCTGAGCCTTTCAGACGGCGACGAGGTGGATGTGATATTGGAATGAAAGAATAAGATGCAAAAATAAAATGATTTATAAATAATTTAACCACTCATAAATCCCTGTGACTTATGATACGATTCGTTGCCCTAAATGAACGAACCGCGGGATATCGCCAATTAGCACCCGACGGTGAAGGATCTCTTTCCGATAGCCAAGAAGTACGGGGCGTCCCCTCAAGTCAAAAAGATCTACTTTCCGGGAACACCGGACCCTCCCCTCCTCTCCAACTCTTCCTGGTACTCCAGCGTCCTCAGCTTCATCTCCCGAGCCTCGGATTTTGTTGGGTCCAAGAGGATCACCCGATCGAAGGCCTCAATCGCTTCCTCGTACCTTTCGAGGGCCAGGAGGGCGATTCCCCTCACCATCCAGCCTGGGACGAAGTCGGGCATCGTCTCGACCAGCTCCTCGGCGAGATCCGCCACGGCATCGTACCTCTTCATCTTCGAGAGGGGTCCAAGCTTGTTGAACTTATAGCTGGGCTCCTCAGGTTCAAGCGTGAGGAGAAAGTCGAGGAAGTCGATGGTGGCCTGAAGGTCCCCTCGGTCGTAGATCGCCCCCGCGAGGTCGTTCCACTCTTCGGGGTCCCGGAGGCTCGGGGCTTGGCTGACGCCCTCCCGATACGTATCCTTCGCCTCGTCAATACGATCGAGGTTCCTGAGGGTCATCACCTTCGAGATCCAGCCCCGGACGTGGTCGGGCTTTGCCTCGATCGCCCTATCGAAGTACTCGATCGCCCCCTCGTCGTCGTTCTTGAGGGCTAATATCCCGCCCAGGAGGTCCAGAAGCTCCGGATCGTTGGGCTTAATCTCAACGGCCCTTTCTGCAGAGGCCCTTCCGTCGTCCAGCCTCCCCGCCCCCAGGTACGCGACCGCCAGCTTGTACCACGCTTCGACGTCGGACGGGTCGGCATCGACGAAGCTTTTGAAGAACTCCACAGCCTCCTCGAACCTGTCCGTGTGCATCAGGAAGATACCATCTTCAAACCTGCTTTCTGCCATATAACTAGCGCCTCCGGGGACGAGCGATCCAACTCTTGCGAGCCCGGCCATGAGCTTGAAATCGTGAACTTGAATATCCGGCTCTGACTTCGCTTCGTTTCAGGTCGATTCCCATATTATAAAAACTTCTTCGCCGCCCCAATGATCGGGAGATATGTTCGGTCAGAACCTCTATGAAGGGGCCGAGCCCTCCCCCTCCTCCGCCACCATCCAGTTCGAGGCGTCGAGGACGACTCCCTCCCCGAAGATGGCGTCCCCAGATGAACCCTCAGCCACGTCCATCGCCCGCCGGGGCTTCCTCTTGACGACGACCATAGGCGGCTCGGGAAAGGGCTCCGAGAGGCTTCGGTATTTCCGGACGATTTCCTCGATCTCCCCCTCGTCGACGAGGCCGATCCGATCGATCACCTCCACCTGCTGCTGGAACCTCTCGATAGCCTCCTTCGATAAATTCTCTATGAAGGGTATAGCCCCCTTTGAGCCCAAGATCCTTCCCTCTCCATCGATCCCATTTCTGTGAAGAGCCAGAATGGAATCCCCCGGCAGGTGCCCCTTCGATTCTGCGCCGCATACCAGGAGGAACCGGAGGTTGGGGTTTGATATCAGATTTGCCACCACCTTCTCCACGCCGAGATTCTCGGTCTTGCAGGGGCCATAGATCGCCGCCCCCCTCGCCCTCAGGTTGCTTGCGAGAGTCACCACAGCAATCTGTGATCCGAGATCCTCCAGCCTGTAATCCCCCCTTATCGGCGGCCAATTCTGGAGGTCGGAAGGCAGATTCTGGTCGTCTTCGGCGTGATCATCACGATTCGAACTGACGGAATCTTCGCCGGTCATCATGATCTGCGTGGGTTTACTGGTTTAAATGATTTAACTGCCTACAACGGGCAATTTACAAGCAAGAAGGTTAAATATGAAAAAGACGACGCTTATACTAATTTGGAAAGTTCGATGATCTGGAGAGCTGGAACGCTACCGAGTTACAGAGGGAGAGGCTGACTGAAAAATGGCATCTTATGAGGAGCGAATTCTCAAGGCGATAGAAGATTCAGAAGTTGGGCTGACCACCGTGGACGTGGCAAAGCAGGCTGGGATCAGCAAAACCACGGCCATAAAGTACCTTTCAGTCCTGAAATCCGAAGGCAAATGTGAGTTCGTGGAGGTAGGGCCCTCAAAGCTATGGAGGTCCAGCGAGCCTAAAGAGGCGGCCATAATCCCTGAGAACGTCGAGTGTCTCGAGGATTTCGAGGCCGCACTGAAGAAGGGCAACGATTTGGAGATGGCATCTTTTAAGTTGTCGGTGGTAGCTCAGCTCGAGGAGATTTCTGATGACGTGACCATCTCCATGTCCTTCAAAGTTAAACCGGAGAAGGTGGAAACTTTCATGAACCTCATGAAGAAATGCGTACTTCAGACTGAGTAAAGTCGGCCCCCGACTTGATGAGCATATCTAACTCTCGAAAATCAGCCTTAAATATGACATGTGCTAACAAGTAGCCCTGGAGATTTGGGATGAAAAATATGCGGATACCGTCTGAAATCTTCGACTTCTTCGGGGTCGAAGAGGGTCAGACGCTTCTCGTAAAGGGGATGCCGGGCACCGGAAAGACGACCCTGGCTCTGGAGATTATGAACTCCGTCTGCAATAAGATGAACGGGATGTACATCTCCACCCGGGTAAACCCCCTTCGAGTCTACGGCATGTTCCCTTGGATCGACGAGATTATCCCATCCAATAACGTAGTAAACGCCACCCAAAAGATGCTCCTTGAAAGCCTAAAGAACGTATGCCAGGAGGGCTCCGGCTACGAGGTGGTCCTCGATTTCTTCAAGACATTTTTGGACCAGGCCGAGGACATGGACGACCCCATGATCGTCATCGACAGCTGGGACGCCGTCATAAACTACACAGCCCACCTCCTCGGAGACGCTCAGCACAGTCTAGAGCAGAACATATGCGAGTTCGCCCGGGACATGGGAATTCACATGATCTTCGTGAGCGAGTCGGCGGATTTGATGCCCCTCGACTACATCGTCGACGGCGTTGCGACCCTGAGGAACGTCAGGATTACATCCTCCATATCCAGCGAAAGCCGTCCTGAAGGGATGACGACGAGGTATGCACGAGAGATCGAGCTGGACAAATTGAGGGGGGTGGAGATCAAACAGAAGGTGTACACCTGTACCCTTTATGGCGGAAGGTTCTGTTACTTCGAGCCTGCGTTCGGATATGTCAGCCCTCAGATACGGATCTTGAGCGATGGGGACAGGATAGCCGACCCATGCGACGACCGCATCTCCACAGGGATAAGCGACTTCGACAAGATCACTGGTGGCCTGGGTCTTGGTTCTTGCAACGTCCTAGAAATCGATCACGGCGTCGGAAAGAGGTACTACCAGGTGCTGACGGCTCTCGCCTCAAACTCCGTCAAGAACGGAAAAGCGGTCCACATAGTTCCGAGCATCGGCTATCAGATCACTCCCCGAGATGTCTTTGTCCCCTCCAACGTGATGGTGCTGGAGCCGGGAGGCGATCGTGACCAGTGGTACGAGACTCTCTTCAAGCACTGGGACACCCTGAGAGAGAGGACGGGCCGGCCGATCCTCAACATTCTGGGCCTCGACTCGATGGAGTTCGCCTTCGGCTACGAGAGGATGCTGAACGCCACCAGCCGCATGTTTCAAAAGTGGAAGGAGACCAGTGACGTCAACGTGGTGGTGGTGAAGTCGGGCCAGAAGAGCATAAGAATGACATCCCACATAGCTGACACCTACTTCGTCATCAAGGAGCTGAACGGGGGTCTCTGCACCTACGGCCTGATCCCCCGGACCGAGCCCCACTATATGGTCTGGGACAAGAGTAACAACATCAGGCTGATACCCATCGTTTGATTTCAGCCTATTGTCCGATTAAGGGCCTGCCCTTCTAGATATTCCATATTACACCCAGTGGTCGCCCTCAGCCCCGATCTCCTTCTTCCAGATGGGGGCTCGTCTCTTAATCTCGTCGATGACGTATTCGCACCCCAGAAAGGCCGCTCGCCGGTGGGCCGCTGTGCAGACTATCAGGACGATCTCTTCCCCCACCGAGAGTGTTCCTATCCTGTGGATCATGTCAACGGACAACAGGTCGAACTTCTCCATCGCTTCCTTCTGGATTGTCTTCAGCTCCTCCCTCGCCACCTCACAGTAGGCCTCCACCTCCATCCCCGAAATCCCATCGTCTCTGACGGTGCCCAGGAAGGATACAACGGCCCCCGCATCGGGCCGCTTCGCCCCCGCCAAAATCTCTTCGATTGCGATTCTCTCCTCGGTGATCTCGATCAAGCCAAGGCCTCCGTTTTCATCCGCCGGAGAAGGGCGGGAGCAATGCCACCTCGTCCCCCTCCTCAAGAGCCGTCATCGAGAGATCAAGATGATCGATTCCCTTTCGGTTCCTGAGGATCGTCACACCATCGCCGACGGCCCCGTCAGAGCGGAATAGATCGCCTTCAAGCTCTGGATGAGAGAGAGAGATAGCTTTCAATAGGTCGCAGAGGGTGGAACCCTCTTCAAGCTCGACGCGATTCTTCTCGCCTGCGATCTCCCTGAACTTTGCAAAGGCCCTCACGAACACCCTCATCTATTAAGCCTCATCTCTTCGCCCTCAACCTCTCAATTTCCTCTTTCCCCTCGATCCTCATGACGAAGGTCCCATAGCAGGGCTTGGTGTAAGGGAAGATCACCTTCTCTTCCTCGATGCCGACGAGGAGCGGCGGAACTCCTATAAGGTGGACGTTGAAGATCCTGTAGCCTGGCGGGACCTCGACGGTATACTTGAAGTTCTTTTTTATGTACTCTCGCGCCTCTTTGAAGGAGCACTGGGACAGGAGTACCTCGTACTTCAACTCCTCGATACAGCTCAATCAATCACCTCGTCTATAAGCCTCTTCAGGGGAACCGGGTCGTGGACCGCCTTGGCCACCAGCTTTCTGCAGTCGAAATCGACGGTCTTTTCCAGCTCTTCGGCCCCTCTTCCGAAGATCAAAAGGAATAGTTCGGCCCCGGAGATGTAGCTCATCGTCCCGGCGTAGGAGATTCCTGCGTCGCTGTGCGCGAAGGCGAAACAGAGTTCGAAGTCCATCTTTCCCTCCGAGATAGAGGCGATGCAACGGTCGATGTTCATCGTCTCGCCGATGTAGTGGCCCATGGGGTCTGCGAGCTTCATCAGCTTTAGGGCCGCTCCTGTTCCAGCCACCACCACCTCGTCTCCCCTTCTCCTAAGATTGTGAGCCAGGTAGAGAGCGATGCTGGTCTGGACTGGGACCTCGGGACAGCCCAGAAGAAGAAGAACCCTTCTCTTCCCGGAATTAATTAAAGCCGCCGCATCCCCAGAACTCTCAGAACCTTCCATGTGATATCATCAGCCTCAGGCCTACTTAAAACTCTTCCACGCCACAGTCGCCGCATCGAGGGTTTCTCTCGATGGGTATCTCGTCGCATTCCGCCCTTAGGCCGTCCCAGATGAGGAGCCTCCCCCCGAGAAGCTCACCTTTCCCGGCCAGGTACTTTATCGCCTCGGATGCCTGGATCGAGCCGATGACGCCGCAGGTGGCTCCCAGAGCGGGGCTCGTCTCCTTGGGGGGCGAGCGAGGAAAGATGCATCTGAGGCACGGAGTCTTTTCTGGGATGACGGTGGTGGCCTGGCCGTTGAAGCCGGATATCGCCCCATGAAAGAGGGGAACCCCAATCTCGATGGCTGCCCTATTGAGGAGGTACCTTGCGGGGAAGTTGTCCAGGGCGTCGATGACCAGATCGGCTTCGCTCACCAGGTCCGCCAGGTTATCCTCGTCGGCGAAGAGGGCAACCGCCTCTACATCGACCTCAGGGTTGAGACCCAGAACAGTCTCAGCCGCTGAGACAGCTTTGGAACGCCCAACATCTCTCGCCCCGTGGAGAATCTGGCGGTTTAGGTTGCTAATTTCTACGACGTCGCCGTCGACGACGATGATCCTCCCCATCCCGGCGACGGCGAGATAGGCGGTGACTGAGGACCCCAGGCCCCCTGCCCCGACGACGAGAGCGGTCGCCTTCTTTAAGCTCTTTTGGCCCTCGACCCCGAAGAGCCTGATCTGCCGCTCGTACCTTCCAGATTCCTCCAAACTGTCCATTTCAAGCCTCAAAATGTAGTATAATATGGCTAATATATCAATCGATCAGAGGGCCAGCCTCAGCCGCCCACCACCGCCGAGAAGAGCGCCACCTCATCACCCGCCGCCAAGGCCGTATCTGGGCCGTTCAGCGACTCGGAGTGTCTCCCGTTGACCATGATGTTCACGTCTTCTCGGACCCTGCCGGAGGAGTCGAAGATCTGATTATCAAGGTCGACGGACCTCGAAGCCAGCTTTTTCATAAGGTCGAATACTGTGGAGCCTTCGGGAAGGTCGACCTCCATCTCCCTGTCCAGGAGGTCTCTGAACCGTGCGTAGGCCTTCAGTCTGATTATCATGGTTGTCCTGCGATCTCCTTTATCCGCTTTAGGGCTTGTATGGCGTCGTCCCTCTTCAGGTCTCTCTTCTCTTGAAGGAATCTCCTAAAAGCCTCTCGCTGTGGCTCATCGATCCCCTCTGCCATCTCCAGGATCTGTTCATAGGTTCTTTTCGGGAAGTAGAGGGACGATGCGCAAGCAATGAGCTTCTCGCCCGCCTCCGGCTCGATATATCCCAACTCCACAGCGGCCCTGACGTTGTCCCTGATGTTCACCAGAGGCTCGGATAGGGGCTCGAATTTGATGGGATCAAATATGAGGGCCACCTCGTCGTCGGAGATGAGGACGTCCTCCTGGTAGAGCCGGAAGATCTCGCCCACCCCCTCCATCCCGAAGGGATGAAGCTCTGCGGCCCTAAGGGCCCCCATGCTGGAGGCGCCGACGACGGCTACCCCTCTCTCCAGGACGGCGAGAATCTCCTTGTGAGCTACGGCGCTGTCCTGGAAGAAGACGCCGTCGATGAGCCCTACGATTTTGGCGCCCTCCTTCGCGGCCCTGAAGACGTCGCCTCTCTTGGCGGGGGGGCGATATTCGGCCTCCAGGATCTCTTCGGCCCTCGCCCTATCTAGGCTTGGCCCGAGAAAGACGACGATTTCTCTTGATCTCATCTCTGCACCGCTTGCCCCGCCGATCCTGGTCCATGGCGCTCTGCTCCAGGCCCGGAACCATCACCCTCACCACAGGGACCCCGATCTCCTCTCGGGTGAGGTCGACGACTATGGCTCTGTCCATCCCAGCCTCTTCGAGCCGTTTCAGCATCAGGTTGATGTCGTCGAGGAAGTCCTCGCTATCCTGGGACTTGATCTCGGAGAAGGGCCTCGTCTCCGAGTCGCCAAACCAGTGTCTGTTCAGCCTCTTGGTCCTATCGTAACCGATCTGTCTCCTGAAATCCGCCGTCGTCGTGTCCTCTCTAGCTCCGTGGATCTGGGTCAGCCTCGACTGGGCGACCTCCGTCAGGGCCCGGAGGACAGCCACCTGGGCGCTGGTGTGGGTTCCCATCCCGATGGTGAGAAGGGCGGGGTCCTTCAGCCTTAGGTCGTCAGAGGCCGCGGCGATGGTGGGGACTCCGACGTCGCTTGTGATATCTTTTATCAGGACGTTCACCTCGGCGGCGGCGAACTTCTCTATGAGCCCCGCCGCGAGGCCGTCCTCCACCTCCGTGACTCGTGGCCCAGTCCTCTTTGCCGCCTCAACGAGGGACCAGGCGTCCCTCTCAATCACCTCGGAGAGGCCGTGGAAGACCGCCTCCTCCAGGACGTTTCCAGAGGCGAGGCCGTTGGTGTTCGTCCGAAATAGCTGCGGATAGTTGGGAGGCATGGGGTGGAAGACCCCGCTCGCAGGGACCATCACCTCCTCTCTTCTGATCAGGTCGTAGCCCTCGACCCAGGGGATGGCCATATCGGGGTTCGCGTCCTGAGGGAGGATCAGGTCCCTCGGGTCGACTGCGTTCGTCTCGGACGCAAGCTTTGAGCAGGTCTCGACCAAAAGTACCCTCTCGTGGACCTCGGCAGAGTACCGCTCGATCCCCTCCATCATAGCCGAGACCCTCGCCTCAGCAGGGGTGGCGCCCTTGCCGTTGTAGACGGAGATCGCCCCCTTATCAGCGGCGGGCCTGATGCTGGAGAAGACGGGGATCCCGATCCGGTCCAGGTTGGTGATGTCGGCCACCCTGGTTATCCCCGCTAGCTCCATCTTGGGCGCTATCCGGTCGAGTGTCTCCTCGGGGGAGAAGGCTCGGTGTGTATCGGTCTTGTACCTTTTTATGCAGGATCTGAGCAACATCCGTTATCAACTCTTAAGCTTGAAGGCGTTCTCAAAGGCAGGCCGCCGGCTTCTGAGGTGGGTGGTCTTTATGGCCCTAAATACATGTCGGGTTTTTTGCCCTTGAATAAGGAACGTTTTCGGGGGACAAGCCTTCAGAGAAAGGACAGAAAGATCCAGTAAACCAGGAGGTTTATGGCTGTGAGGGGGAAGCCCACCTTCACGAACTCTGAGAAGGTGATGGTCGTCCCCCTCCTCTCGCCGTTCTGGACGATGATGACGTTGCTCGCCGCCCCCAGGATCGTCAGGTTTCCGGCGATGGTGCTTCCCGCCGCAAGAGCCATCATCCCCTCGACCGAGGCGTCGAGGTGGGATAAGAGCGGCAAGTATAGGGCGACGAAGGGGACGTTTGAGATGAACTGGCTCAGAAGGGCGCTCGTCGCGAGGATGACGGGAATCGAGGTCGCCTCAAGGCTTGAGCCGTTTATCGCAGCCTGGAATAACCCTGCGTCCCAGACGCTCTCCATCAGGACGAACATGGAGGCGAAGAAGACCAAAGTCCTCCAGTCGACCTTCTTCGCCACCTCGACCCTTCGGGGGCTGAAGACGAGGATGGGCAGGGCCGAAAGGAGGGCGATCTCCGTCAGGCCGAAAGGGGACCCGAAGCCGAAAGAGACCGAGACGATCTTGACCGTGATGAGGGCCACAATCAGGGCGAGGGACGCCCTGGATAGGTGGGCCAGGTGTCGATCGTCCACGCTCTCTCGGCCGTGGTTGAGGACCCGATCCCCAAACTCTCTCCAATAGAAAAGTCTCAGGATCCCGTAAGCGATGAGGAGGTTCGCGGCGGTGGGCAGGGCGAGGTAGCAAAAGAAGGTGACGAAGGGGTTTGGGACCCCGTCACCCAGGGCTATCAGCAGGTTCTGGGGGTTTCCGATGGGGCTTGCGACGCTTCCGATCGTCACTCCAAAGGCGAGGGAAAGGAGGAGGAGCTTGGGGGAGATATCGTATTTTTTCGCGAAGTGGAGGAGGAGGGGGGTTCCGACGATCGCCAGGGTGTCGTTCATCAGGATCGCTGATAAAATCCCCGTCCCAAAGAGGATCGCGAGGATGAGCTGGTCGACGCTACCGGCCCTTCTGAAGATCCGGCTGGAGAGGTTCGCGAGGTAGCCGCTCTCCTCCAGGGCCACCCCGACGACGAACATCCCGGTGAGAAATAGCATCACGTCCAGGTTGATCGCCCGAAGGGCGTCGGCGGGGGAGATCGAGCCGGTGAGAAGGACGGCGACGGAGCCGGCGAACATGATCTGCCAGATCATCACCCTCGTCAGCAGAAGCTGTCTTCCCGCGATGGCCGCGAGGACCGCCGCCAGGACTAGGAGGGAGACGTTCCCGGAGGGCGCTATAGTCTGAGATAGAATCTGGGGGTCGTACATAGGGGGTGGCGGCTCTCAAGCTTTATTTCAGGGGCCAGGCGGCGAATATTCAAGGCCGCTCACTGAAGCGAGCCTGGATATATACGCTTTTCTCTGCCTGTTCAGAACCTCTTAAACTATGAAAATAAATTTACAAGATCCAAAGCTATATTTATTGGCCAGCCTTTGGGCCGTTTGAGGAGATAATTTGACTCGGTCGACCTATAAAACAGGAGATGAAACTTCAAGATCTCTCTTCCCGGGTTTTTGTCTATCAGTTCTGATCGCGGTTTTGCTGACGGATTTGGCTATTTCATCGCCAGACCCATCGGAGAACGAGACCCTAGAGGTTCAGATCCTGGCCATCAACGATCTTTGCGGACATCTTCAGCCGCCTCAGGGGACCGTGAAGGTAGGCTACAACAGCAGCTCCCAGCCCGTCCAGTTGGAAGCCGGAGGCGTCGAATACCTTGCGACCCACATCAAGGGACTGAAGGCGACCAACCCCGAAACGATCCTCGTCTCGGCAGGAGACAACATCGGCGCAAGCCCCCTGATATCGGCCCTCTTCCACGACGAGCCGACGATCGAGGCCCTATCCCTGATGGGCTTCGATTATTCCGCTGCCGGAAACCATGAGTTTGATGAGGGGGCCAGCGAACTTTTGCGGATGCAGTACGGCTGTTGCAATCCTGCTACCGGATGCCAGGATGGAGATCGGTTTGTGGGGGCGGGTTTCGAGTACCTCACCGCCAACGTAGTCATCGAGACGACGAACGAGACTCTGTTTCCCCCCTATGCCGTCCGAAACGTTCAGGGTATCCCTGTGGCCTTCATCGGCGTCTCTCTGAAGAGCACTCCATCGGTGGTGGTACCCTCTGGAGTGGAGGGGCTCAAGTTCATCGATGAGGCAGAGGCGGTCAACGGTTGCGTCGAGGTTCTGAAAGGACAGGGCGTCGAGACGATCGTGGTCCTCGTCCACAACGGCGGCCTCTCGGCAGGGCTTCCCAATGAGGGGATGAACCCGTGCGAGGCTATCGAGGATATAGTCAACCGGACCGACGATGAGGTCGACCTCTTCATCACCGGCCACAGCCGTCAGGCCTACATAGCGGAGATAGACGGACGGCCCGTGACCCAGGCCGGATTGGAGGGGAATTTCATAACGGACATCGATCTCGTCATCAGTTTGAAGACTAAAGACGTGGTCGAGGTGAGGGCGAAGAACGTGGCCGTGACCAGGGACGTTCCCAAAGATCCGGCAGTCTCTCTTCTGTTGGAGAAGTACGCTGACTTGGTGGGACCTCTGGCAAACAAGGTCACAGGGTCAGTCACTGCCGACATATCGAAGACCTCAATCGAATCGGGCGAATCCCCCCTGGGCGACCTGATCGCCGATGCTCAGCTCTGCGCCACCTCCTGCAACGAGAGCGCGGTGGTGGCCTTAACGAACCCAGGCGGAATCCGCACCAGCATTCTCTTCAACAAGATCTCAGGAGATGAAAAGCCCGGCGAGGTGACCTACCAGGAGGCCTTCGATGTACAGCCCTTCGGCAACAGCCTGACTGTGATGAACCTGACGGGGGAGCAGATCGACATGATCCTCGAAGAGCAGTTCGATAATCCAGGCCCGGGTCAGAATCGGATCCTTCAGGTATCGAGGGGTTTCACCTATGCCTGGTGCGAGTCTGCGCCAACGGGAAGCAAGGTCGACATCTCCAACATCAAGATCGACGGCACGCCGATAGACCCCAACCAAACCTACAGGGTTGCTGCAAACTTCTTCCTGGCGGAAGGTGGAGATGGCTTCGTCACCCTTAAGGAGGGTGTCGATCGGATCTGCGGCATCACCGACCTGGAGGCTCTGGTAAATTATCTGAAGGAGAATTCGCCGGTCTCTCCGCCACCGATGGGCAGGATATCCTTTGTGTAAGAGGTGTTCTGCGGGCTTTCGGCCCCGATGACCGCGATCCCCTTCTCTCCAAGGCCCACAAGGGGTCACTTCCTCCAGCCGACGGTGGCGTTGGGGATGCTGTCGACCTCCGAGAAGTAGGGCTTGATGTCGACGAGAGGCGAGCCCTCCATGGCGTCGAGACCCCGAACCCTCAGCCTCCCTTCCTCGATCCCCAGAAGCTCAACTATCCCGATGCCGATGGGGTTGGGCCGGTTAGGAGATCTGGTAGAGAAGACCCCGTGCTCCTTTCCGTCGTAGGGAGGAAATGCCTTGAGCATCTTTCGATCAGCTCGGTCGAGCCAGTAGAGGAGGATGAGGTGGGTGCACCCCTCCACGTCCGTGAGCCCCGGGAGGAACTCCTCGAAGACCTCCACCTCGCAGACCTCATTTGAATGCCGCCCTTGGAACGGGGCCTCGGCCTTCGTCTTGAAGGGGGAGTGAATTATGCCGATCTGTTTGAGGTTCATGGCGATGGGTTTGTATTCGAAGGGAAAAAAGGGCTTCGGAGGATAACCGTCGGGGCAGATTTATCCCCGTCACCTGAATCCGGGCGTTCGTCTCTTCTGGAGGCGATGGAAGTGCCCGAATGGATCCGAAACCAGCAAATCTGGCGTCACCGGTGTGCGGTCAGAAGGCCCTCGATGGGCCAGCAGCTGGATAGACGACAATTACCTTTTAGGTCAAATTAGCGGCGGAGCACCCCGCCCCAGTGTCGGCGGGATATCCGTTTAAAAAGCCGTTTGAGCTGCATTTTCTTCTAATTTCCCCCTCCGAACCCCACCATCCGACCGGAACCTTTATATTCGACAAATGCCGTAGTATAGTACGGCATGTAACGTGCCATTTCCTCCCTCCTTTACCCTCTATTTTTTTCTTCTTCAATAACTCCAAGCCTTTTCGTCTCCTTTAAATAATACCAGATCCCCCCTTTTCACCATATGCCAGACCCTCTGCGGAAGATCGACGACCTGGTCTCAGCCCTGGAGGAGCTCCGTCTCCACGTTGGGCCCGCCGACCTCCAAGTGGGAGAGAGGAAGGTGAACGGCCAGCTCTACATCCCCCTGGCCAACGCCTGCCTCCGGAACAGGGCCGCCCTCCTCTATGGAGGGATGGGCGCGAACAAGACGACCCTGGTGAACCTTCTGGGATCGGCCTTCTTGGGCCTCTCCTTCGACGAGGTCGAGAACCGGATGGTTACGGGCCACCCCGAGCAGACCGAGGAGAAGATCGTGGGGTTCATCGACCCGCGCCAGTGGTCCTCTTCCCCGGCCCCGTCTCACCGATCGTCGAAATCCTCGATCAGTTCGCTGTCGTCGTCTTCATTTTCATCCTTCGACGAGGAGGTTGAAGCGATCGAGGTCCTCTGGACCCCCTGGGCGAGGTCGAGGTGGAAGGTGATAAATGAGATCAACCGATTTCCATCCGGAAAGCAGAACCTCTTTTTGGAGCTGCTCCAGAAGCGGAAGGTGAGCTACGCCGGGGAGACCCTAGACCTGGGGGATACCTGTTACTTCGCCACCATGAATCCCGACTTCAGCGCCACATATCCCCTCGACGAGGCCCTCCTCGATCGGATATCTATCTCGGTCCCTGCGACCCAGCCCGATTTTCTCGCAAGTCTCGCTCTCGCTGAGAGGGAGAAGGAGGTCTATGAGCTGGCCGAGTCCCTCCCCCGTCTATCATCCAAGGAGTTCGACAGCCTTCCTGGAATGGTCGCTGCAGTGAGCCTCGATAGCCGGGTGGAGCTCTCGATAATCTCCCTTCTCCGGGACTTCACCCTCTGCGAGAGGGCCCCCGCCTTCGACAAGACTCAGCTATCCGGCGGGTCTAAGCCGAGCCGGGGCCTATGCGCTGGGTGCCATTACTTCAACAATCCCGAAGTCTGCTGTTGGCAGGTGGACGAGGGTCTATCCGACAGGGTGAGACAGGACCTCCGATCCTACACCAGGGCTTTGTCCCTCCTCCTGGGTCTTGGGGGTTCGGGAGAGTTGATCGAGGTCCTGAGGGCCGTGGCCCCCTACGTCATCTGGCATCGGCTCTCCCCCAACAGGACGATGCTGGAGCGACCCCCTTACTACAGGGCCGGGCGGCTTCAGTACATAAAAGACCTCGTCGAAAAGAGCATCAACCGGACCCTGAACGAGCGAGGAGAGATGAACATGATCTTCGCCCGGGCCGTAGACGGAGAGATATCTCCTAGAGAGGCTATAGAAGAGCTATCGGGGTACGACGACCCCATCGCCAGGCTCGACTACGCGAGAGCCCTGGAGAGGATGGTTTGAAGCTCTCTGGGTTCATGGACCAGGCCTATGGGGGGAAGGTCAGAGGGAAGAAGAGGCTTGAAGAGAAGAGGGGCGAGTTTCTCCTGGGCTTTGAAGACCTTGCCCAGAGGCTGAAAGAGAGGCCGAAGAGGGCTGAGGTGGAGGCTCTCGCCCCAAAAGATGCTAACTCGATAGTCGACCTCGTCCTCTCGTCCTCGCCAAAGGGCAGGAGAGAAGAGACGATCTATGGCATTTTAACCGGCCTCGCGGCCGAGAGGCTGGCGGAGCCCCTCGTCATACCGCCCCGAAACTACGCCGGCCTGGAGATGAAGAGGGGGACGATCGTCCTGGACGGCGCTGCTCCGGCCACCGGGCCGAAGAGGGTCTCGGGCGGGGCGGGTCAGACCCGGCCTCAGGGCGCGAAGGCCCACCACCTTGGGGAGAAGATGTCCGGAGGAAGGCTGATAATCCGGGGCGGCGCCGGAGACTACCTGGGCCAGGAGATGAGGGGTGGCGGCATCGTCTGCTCATCCTCCGGCGATTATGCCTTCCGGAATATGACGGGCGGCTGGGGGGTCGTCAAAGGCAACGCCGGAAATTATCTCGGGGTCGGAAACTCCGGCGGCAGGATCGTCGTCAAGGGGAGGGTCGGAGCCAGGGCGGGCTGGCTGATGCGGTCGGGGAGGATACGGGTGGGAGAAGACGCCAGCGAGTACCTGGGCCTCATGATGGGCGGCGGCTCCATCTCCATTGGGAGGAGGGCCGGTCCCAGGGCTGGGTGGCGGATGAAGGGCGGTCTGATCGAGGCAGCAGGTTATGGCCCCGAGGCGGGAGATGAGAAGGTTGGGGGCAGAATACTCCGAAGAGAGGATCTATAAGGTCTGGGAGAGGTCCCGGGCGAGCTGGCACCGTCCCCAGCTTCCAAGGCCGATCATCGACGGGTCTGAGGATGCCGACGGCTTTCCCTTCAAAAACTACAGGATCGTCATCGATTCGGATGCCCTCGAAAAGGGCGAGATGTATCTGGAGAACTTCTTCGACCATCTGATCGTCCACTATCTCTTCTGCCCGCGGTCCCTGGAGACGGCGGGAAGGCTCTCTCTTGCGGCCCTGGAGGGTCTGGAGAAGAAAGGTAACGAGAGGGACCAGGCGAGGAGGATGGTGAACATCTTCTCCGACATCGTCGTCGATACCTTCCGCCTGGAGAGAAGCGCGGAGGACGAGGAGAAGGTTCTCCTCGGCTGGAGGGATTTTGCGAAGCGGAGCCTATCGCCCCTGGACGAGGCGGTGGTGGGGCTTCTCGCCGAACTCTGGAATGTGGACCTTCCATCGTCGGACCGGCCCGAGTCGGAGATGCTTCTCTCGATCTTCAGCTGGGGCGTGAAGGACAGGTCGAAGTGGCCGAGGCAGTGCATGCAGATGGCGAGGGTCCTCGGCACCCTCGCGCCGGGAATCCTAGGCTCCGGCATGGTCCCCTCCATCGAGGGGCTGGGCGGAAACGCCCATTCGGCCCCGCTGTCGGGGCTCGCCTCGGATCTTGAGCCGGATATCTATCGAGAGGCGCTGTCGGTTCTGGGGCTTGAAGGGGATCTCTTGCGCTGGTACCGGGACCAGAGCTACAGCATAGTGATCAGACCGACGAGTCGCGCGAGAGAGAGCTGTTACCCCTCAAGCCTTGTCAAGTGGCGGATCTCAGATCCCCCAAGTGAGCTTGACGTCGCCTACTCCCTCAGCCTCGCCCCCCGGCTGATTCCCGGAGTCACCACCTATCGGCGGGTGCAGGAGTGCTGCGGGATGGCGGCGGGATCAGAAAAGGTCCCTGACCTCCTCGTCGTCCTGGACAGCAGCGGTTCCATGGGAGGCCACCGCCGGGGGACCAAGACCCATGCTGCGACCCTGGCCGCCCTCAAGGCTAGCAGCTTCGCCCACTCCCAGGGGGCGGAGCTCGCGGCCATCAGTTTCAGCGACCGGATGGTCGTCCAGGAATGGACGAGGGATCTCGTCGCCGCAGAAAAGGTCCTCGTCCAGCACCTGGGGTCCCGGACTCACATCCCCGGTGAGGAGGTGCTGGGCCTGGCGGGAGAGAGGCCCGGCTGCCTGATCCTCTGCATCACCGACACCCACATCCAGAACCTCTACAACGAATGGGACTCGATAAAGGAGGCGACGGCCCTCGGACGCTTCGTCCTCTTCTCCATCGACGAGGCGAACAAGAACAAGCAGGTGGACGAGGCCCTCGGCGACCTGGGGGCCGTCTACCGGATCAACCGGCTCGAAGACCTCCTCGCGCTCGTCATCGAGACGGCCGAGGAGGCCTACCGGCCCCAGGAACCCCACCAGGGGCGGCAGAGCGGGGAAAGTTTTATCTCCTCTGAACGAATGGGGACAGGCTGAAGTGCCGGGGTAGGGTAGCTGGTCATCCTTTGGGACTGTGGATCCCATGACCCGGGTTCGAATCCCGGCTCCGGCCTGAACTACCAGCAATTAAATGGCTGAGGGTTATCGCCTTTCTCCGATCTTCCACCTCCATCTCATCGCCAGCCATCGCCATCGGACCTGGCGGCTTCTATTACAGCTCTTCTCCGCCGGACCCTCCCTCCCGATGCAGGATGCTCAAGGGGCATCATCGTATACCGTCATCGCAGCGATGGTTCTGCAAGTCAAAAACATTCCTCGGTTTTGAGAGGATCCTCTCGGGAAGAAAAGCTTAAATCGATTCGCTGAAAATAACAGGGTAAAAGTGGGTGGTTAGTCATGAATAACTCAAGATTTGTGCAGATCGTGTTGTTGGTGTCCGCCTTATTTGTAGGGCTGGCCTTCGCTCAAGATGTCACTCCGGAGGACATCATGCAGGAGCATGATGAAGCTGTGACTATAACAGGCCTTAACACCGGGGACGACGACGAGTGGGTGGAGATCACAAATCCCGGAATGGCGATTCAGGATTTCACCTTCTGGACCCTGGAGGATGAAGGGAACAACACCTACTCCTTCGCCGAAGGCTTCGTCCTCGCCCCCGGAGTGGCCGTCAAGGTCCACACTGGCGAAGGAAACGACACCGAGATCAACCTCTACTGGGGCCGAGACGACTTCGTCTGGGATGACGGAGAGGTGGCGACCCTGATCGACGCCACCGGCGAGATCGTGGCCAAGTATCCGGAAAGCTCCTGAGCTTGCGGTGCGGATTTCGCCTCGTCATTATTTTTAACGAATACCCACCGCAGAGCTGCGGGTTGCACGCGTACCGCCTCAATTTGCCTCAGGGGTGGATGGCATTCTATCTTCCAGCTCTTCCTCAGAATTTGAGTTCGCCTCGCCCGCCTCGTCTTCCATCTCCCGGCTCGCCGTCAGGCTCTCGTTGTAATATTCCAGAGCCTCCTCGAACTGGTTTGTAAGCTGATAGACGGTACCGATCTGGTGGAGGGTTGCAGCCTCTCCCGCCCGGTTCCCCATCTCTCTATTTATCGCCAGGCTCTCGTTGTAGTACTCCAGTGCTTCCCGAAACCGGTTCGTATCCCGGAAGACTTTCCCGATCTGGTGGAGGGTCGTCGCCTCTGCCTCTCGGTCGCCGATCTCTCGATCGATATCGATGCTCTTCTTGTAGGCGTCGACAGCATCTTCGAATCGAAGCATCGACTGCAAAACCAGTCCCTTCTGTTTGAGGGTGGTCGCGAGCATCCCTTTGTCCCCCGTCTTTTCTGCGCAGATCTCCGCTCGCTCCGTGAACTTGAGGGCTGGATCGAGGTCGAGGAGGGCATACATCCTCCCTCCGAGGCGAAGGTTAGGCTCCAGGGCCCGCTCATAATCTTTGGAGTAAAACAGATGTTCTGCAATGAAGATCTCCACAAGCTGCTTATCGAGATAAGTTCTTTTCATCTCTCCATCACTTCATCCCGACTTTGCGCTATCTCCATCTCCATATGATCAAGGCATTTTGATCTTCTGGGTTTGGCTCAATCCTCGCCCTTTTGCGGTCCTCCTCCGCTGAGGCAATCGTCGCTCCGTGGGCTGCAGGAATGAGTTCTATATCCAAAGTATTTTAATCTTGTTCGGTCTGAGAAAAAGTAGTGGGTTCGGGGTCTGACCCGGTAGTGTTAAAGAATGGATGGCGGTCTGCTTAGGCCTCAGTCTCTTCCTCTCCGCCCGGCCCCCCGGGTTCTATGTAGGCGGGCTCGTCGATCCTTCTCCCGCAGTGGGGGCAGACGACCGCCACCTCCACTTCGCAGACGCCCTCCTCCTCCCGCCGGCGGTGGACCTCCTCGACGAAGCCTGAGGCCAGGATCCCCGCGGGGAGGGCGAACATCCCGATCCCCACCAGGATCACCAGAGCTCCGATGAACTTTCCGACCGGCGTTATCGGGTAGACATCCCCGTACCCCACCGTCGTCAGGGTCACCACCCCCCACCACATCGCAGCCGGGATGCTGGAGAAGTCCTCGGGCTGGGCCTCGTGCTCGACGTAGTAGATCATGCTGGAGGAGAAGACGAGGAGGGTCAGAAGGGTGAAAAGGCTGATCAATAGCTCCTCCTTCTTCAGGGCCAGGACCCGGCCCAGGGTTCTCATCGACTCCGAGTACCGTGCCATCTTGAAGAGCCGGAAGAGGCGGAAGAGGCGTATAGCCCTCACAAACCTCAGGTCGACGAAGAGGAGGGGGAGGTAGAAGGGAAGGATCGCGACGAGGTCGATGAAGGCGAGGGGCGTCCTCATAAAACTGAGCCTCCCCCGGACGGGGGAGGCGAACTCCTCGTCGGCGGTGGAAGACCAGACCCGGAGGAGGTACTCGATCGAGAAGACCGCCACCGAGAAGGTGTCGAAGGCCTGGAAGAGGGGGTCATATGTGGAGAAGAGCTCCTCCACCGTCTCCAGAATCACGGCGACGACGTTCAGGACGATCAGCGCCATTATCGACAGGTTGACGATCCTGCTGACCCTGTTGCCGGGGGGAGAAACCTCCAGGATCTCGTGAACCCATCGCTTCATCCGCGCCATTCCGGTTAGAGAAGTAGAATTTCTATGATTTATACTAGATGCCCTTTTTATTGTTGCTGATCCCCTGGCCCCTCCCTCCTGAGGTCCCTGCACCTCCCGGTATATCACCTTAATATACTCTGCCCCCTTTTTTTGATCATGATCGCTGCCTGCCTCCAGCTTTCGATCCATCTCTGCAAGAGGGAAGAGAACCTGGCCAGAGCCCTGACCATGGCCTCCGAAGCCGTGGAGGGGGGCGCAGAGATCCTGGTCTTCCCGGAGCTCTTCCTCACAGGCTTCTGCTACGAAAGAGACCTGTCGGACCATCCCCCCTACCCATCCCTCGCCCCCCTCCAGTCGTTCGTCGAAGAGCACGGCTGCCTGATCGTGGGGTCCATAATCGACGGGAGGCTGAACAGGGGCTTCTGCCTCGACGAGTCCGGGATCGGCTATCAGGATAAGATCCACCCCTTCGGGACCGAGAAGGTCCACTTCGACGGCGGCGGCTCGATATCGGCGATTCCGACATCCAGGGGAAACGTCGGCCTATTGATCTGCTACGACCTCCGGTTTCCGGAGGTGGGGAGGAAGCTCGCCCTCTCGGGCGCTGACTATCTCGTCACCATCGCCCAGTTTCCGCCGTCCCGAGGGCACGTCTGGCAAACCCTCTGCCGGGCCCGGGCGATCGAGAACCAGATCCACCACCTCGGCTGCAACGGGGCGGGGCCCGAGTTCAGCGGCGGCTCCGTCATCCTCAACCCCTGGGGGCGGTCCCTGGCGGAGGCGGGGGCCGAGGAGGGGATAATCCTCGCCGACCTCGACCTGGGGGATCGGGACTGTGCCCGCAGGGAGATCCCGGCCCTGGCGGACCGGCGGCCCGAAATCTACAGATCCGAGGATATATGATGATCGACGGCATAAGGATACCTAACGGATGAAGGATTTCTGAGGGACATAATAGGATGGAGGTATGTTATGAAGCCTGAGACGGCGAAGTTCCTCCGGTCAAGGTTCAGGGAGTACTACCTGGAGGAGTCCCTGGAGGCGCCCCCCTCCCTCGAAAAAAGGGAGTGGGGCTTCATCCTCTTCGATGACATGCCGAAGTTCGTCATGCGCCGCCACAAGTCCTTCTTGACGAGGTCTGAGCTAATCGACTACGTCCGAACGTCGGTCCCGGCTCACGCCTACCACTCCGCCGCCCTCTACGAGAGGCCGGGGGCCCCCAGCATGCGGGAGAAGGGGTGGCTCGGCGCAGACCTGATCTTTGACCTCGACGCAGACCACCTCCGAAACGCGCCCACCTCTTACAACGAGATGCTCGACCTGGTAAAGGTCGAAACGGAAAAACTCCTGGATTTTCTCCTTGATGACTTCGGCTTCGCCGAAGAAGACGTCCGGGTCGTCTTCTCCGGCGGGAGGGGCTACCACATCCACGTCCGGGACCCTCAGGTCCTGGACCTTGGGAGCGGAGAGCGGCGCGAGATCGTGGACTACCTTAGTGGAAGGGGTCTGGATATAAACAGGTTTATATCCGAAGGCCAGGCCGAAGGAGACTTCGGAGTCGAGACTGCTGGCGTCATTCGGTGCTCTCCTGCCGACTCGGCGGGGTGGGGCAAAAGGGTGAACAGGTCGATGATAACCTTTGTCGAGCAGATGCGTGCCCTGGAAGAGAAGGAAGCGGTTAAGGTCCTCTCCTCCGTCGAGGGGATTGGAAGGCGGAACGCCTTCAAATTTCGCCAGAGCCTTATGAGATACGACATATTGGAGCGGATACGAAACGGTGAGAGTCTCGACCTCTTCCGGGGCAGCTCCAAGGTATGGAAGCCTCTGATCGAGGGCTACCTCGAAGAGGGGGGGGTCCATCTAGGCTTCTCCCGAGACCTGGAGAGCGGCGAGACTGACGAGCCGGTCACCACCGACGTCAAAAGGCTGATAAGGTTTCCCCTCAGCCTCCATGGGGGGACGGGGCTCCGGGTGACGCCCCTCTCCGTCGAGGGGCTCGAATCCTTCGAACCCTTGCGCGACGCTGTCGTCTTCGGGAGCCGCCCTGTCGGCGTATGTCTTCGGACGCCATTCGAGCTGGAGATGCAGGGCGAGAGCTTCGACCTGGACGAGGGTCCAGCGGAACTACCCCTCTACGCGGCCGTCTTCCTCACGGCTCGGAAGGTGGCGGAGCTGGGCAAAGCTTTAGATTGATAAGATGACCTAATATCCTTCTCCAATTGATTTAGCATCGGTGGGCGAATATGAGCGATCTGGACCTGGTGAACCTCCTGCGAAAAGAGCGAAAGGCAGCAGAGCTGTTACCTCTGGAGCCCGGCTTCTACCAGAAGGTGGGCGAGTACCTCGCTGAGCTGGAGCAAGATCGCAAAGATGTGAAGGACCCCTACTCCGTCGAGGCCCAGATCATCGAAGACGAGCTGAAGGCGGCGCGGGGTAGCATCGGGCGGCTAATCGACCTCCGGATAAAGAAGATCACGAGGAAGGTCCAGCGGGCGGGGTCGGCATCGAGGGACGTTGCCATCAAGGGGATGACCCCGGAGGAGGAGCAGATATATCGCAAGACCCTCGCCGCCCTCACCGAGGGGAGAGAGTCGATCCTCAACTCTGTGAACCGGGTCGAGCGCACGACCACCGAAAGGGCTTTAACGCCCAAGAGGGGTATGAACCAGGAATACGCCCTTGTGATCATGATGGAGAGCGTACCGACGTTCGCGGGCGTTGATGGAAGGCCTTATTCCCTACAACGGGGAGATCTGGTGATGCTTCCGGCTTTACATGCCAAGAACTTATGCAACAAAAATCTAGCTCGCGAATGTAGGCAGGTGTAATCCTATGAAGATGCCAAAGGAGTTTAAAGCTCATTGTCCTTTCTGCAAAAAGCACACCACTCATGTGGTGGAGAGGGTGCGAAAGGGAAGGGCCACGACGATGGCCCACATCGACAGGCAGAAGAGCCGAGCCCAGGGGATAGGAAACTCTGGGAAGTTCTCGAAGGTTCCGGGCGGCGACAAGCCCACCAAGAGAGTAAACATCAGGTACCGGTGCAGCGAGTGCAAGAAGGCCCACAACCGCAAGGGCTTCAAGGTTTCAAAGTTCGATCTGGTGGAGGGTTAACTCTGTCTAAATTTCTAAAGGTAAAGTGCAACGACTGCGAGAATGAGCAGGTGATCTTCGGCAACGCCGCCACGGTGGTCAAGTGCCTGGTCTGCGGCAGAACCCTGGCCGATCCCAAGGGCGGAAAGGCCCAGGTCAAGACCCAGATATTAGAAGTCTTAGAGTGATTGATATGCAGAATGAGGGTTGGCCTGAGCCTGGCGAGCTCGTGGTCTGTACAGTGGACCAGGTGGTGGACTTCGGCGCCTTCGTCATCCTGGACGAGTATAAGGACAAGAGAGGGCTGATTCACATATCCGAGGTGGCCAGCGGCTGGATAAAGTACATCAGGGATCACGTTCGCGAAGGCCAGAAGATCGTCTGTAAGGTGCTCAACGTCGATCCCTCGAGACATCACATCGACCTCTCTTTGAAGGACGTCAACGAGCATCAGAGAAGGGATAAGATCCAGGCCTGGAAGGCTGACCAGAAGGCCGGGAAATGGCTCCAGATGGCCTACGAGGGCGAGGAGGAGCACCTGTCGGCGGTGACAGCCAACCTCGTCAAAGGCTACGGGAGCCTCTACAACGCCTTGGAAGATGCGGCCGTCAGCGGGATTGACGCCCTCACAGAGGCGGGGCTCAGCGCCGAGGACGCACAGAAGGTTCTCGCCATCTCTCAGGAGAACGTCAAGATCCCCTACGTCGAGATCACCGGCTACGTCGACCTCACGAGCCCCGCCTCTGACGGGGTGGAGCAGATCAAAAAGGCCCTCAAGAAGGCCGCCAAGACCAAGACGGAGGAGATCTCTTTGGACGTGAGGTACGTCGGAGCTCCCCGATACAGAATCCACGTCACCGCCCCCGACTACAAGCTGGCCGAGGCGGAGCTGCGAAAGGCGGCAAAGGCGGCGATAGACTTCATAGTCAAGCAGGGCGGCGAAGGAATCTTCCACAGGCAGGCATGAGGTCGAAGATAAAGAAGTGCAGGAACTGTGACCTGTACACCTTGAAGGAGAACTGCCCCATCTGCGGCGCTCCGACCCACCAGACGAAGCCCGCCCGGTTCTCTCCCGAGGACCGGTACGGCAGGTACCGGCGGGCTTTGCGCCAGGAGTCCGAATGAGAGAAACTGTTGTTCGCAGAATTAAGGACCTCGATCTCAATAACCCAATTCTCGTCGAAGGCTTGCCGGGAGTAGGTCACGTCGGAAAGCTGGTGGCCGAGCACCTCATCGAGGAGCTGGAAGCCGAGAAGATCATCGAGATCTATTCGCCTCACCTCCCGCCTCAGGTTATCGTCCTCGATGACGGGACGGTGAAGCAGGTCAGAAACGAGATCTATGCCTACCACGGCGACGATTGTGATATTCTCCTCCTGGTGGGCGACTACCAGAGCGCCACAAACGAAGGGCACTACGAGCTCACGGGCGCGTTCCTCGATCTCTGCGAGGAGTTTGGGGTCAGCAGGATCTACACCCTAGGAGGGTACGGCACGGGCCAGTTCGTAGACAAGCCCCAGGTTCTGGGGGCCGCGAACAGCCTAGACCTCGTTGAGGAGATGAAGGGGTACGACGTCGTCTTCCAGGAGAATGAGCCGGGCGGGGGGATCGTAGGGGTCAGCGGCCTGTTGGTGGGCCTTTCGAGGCTTAGGGATATAGATGCCGTCTGTCTGATGGGCACCACCAGCGGCTATCTTGTCGACCCCAAGAGCGCCCAGGAGGTCCTCCGGGTTCTTTCCAAGGCCCTGAATATCGAGGTGGACATGCAGGCTCTGGAGGAGCGGGCCAAGGAGATGGAGAGGATCGTGGGCAAGCTGCGGGAGATGGAGAAGGCCCAGACGCCTTTCGAGACGAGCGGCGAGGAAGACCTCCGCTATATCGGATGAGTTGATCATGACCGAGGATCTCTTCGAAAACGCGATCCGGCTCCTCAAGCTGGCCGAGAAGGCTGGGGCCGAGGAGGCCGAGGTCTTCGGTTCCGCGGCGAAGGTCGTCGACGTCGACCTCCGAAAAGATCAGGTCGAGATGGCGAGCGAGAGCCGCGACCGGGGCTTGGGCCTTCGAGCAGTCGTCGGGGGGGCGGTCGGCTTCTCGGCCACCAGCGACCTCTCTAAGCTGGAGCTGGTGGCTGAGAGCGCCGTAAGGGCAGCCCGAGCCCGGGGATCCGACGATAAGTGGCGACATCTTCCCTTTCCGAGAAAGCCGCGCCGCCCGGAGGAGGTCTACGATCCCGCCATCGCGAAGATGGAGCCTGAAGACTGCCTCGACCTGGCGGCGACGCTCCTCCACGGGGCGGGAGCCATCTCAGACGCAGAGCCCGTCTCCGGCGGCGTATCCGCCGTCTCTGCCTCGGAACTTCTAATAAACTCCAACGGAATCGAGCTGGAGGAGAAGGGCACGATCTTCACCGCCTACTTGGAGACTGTGGCGAGGGGCGAGGACGGCACCGCCACGACAGGTTACGATTTTGCCAACTCCAGAACGGCCTTATCGGACCTTGGGGATGTGGGGCGGTCGGCGGCTGACCTTGCGGTCCGGTCCGTCGGTGGCGGCCGGGGCGAAAGCGGAAAGGCCTCGGTCCTCCTGGGGCCCATCGCCTTCGCCGACATCCTCGAAAACGCCTTCGTCCCCTCGGCGTTCGGGGACAACGTCCAGAAGGGGAGGTCCTCCCTGGCGGGGAGGATCGGTGAGACGGTGGCCGAAGAGAGCTTCAGCATAACTGACGACGGCCTTCTCTCTGGCGGGATGGCCACCTCCAGCTTCGACGGCGAGGGGGTCGCCTCTCAGAGGACTCCCTTAGTCGAGAAGGGCGTTCTGAAGGGTTTCCTCTATGACTCTTATACCGCGGGAAAAGAGAAGACCCCAGCGACGGAGAGCACCGGAAACGCTGGAAGGCCGGGTTATGCGGGGATCCCGCGGATCGGGACGACGAACCTGATCGCGTCTTCGACAAAGCCCCGGGACGTCCTGGAAGAGACGGAGAGGGGGTACCTCGTCACCGGCGTCATCGGGGCTCACACCGCAAATCCCGTCTCCGGCGACTTCTCGGTGGAGGCGAGAAACGTCTTTTCGGTCGAGGACGGATCTCTTAGTAAACCGATCCGCTCCCTGATGCTGGCGGGAAACATCTTCGAACTCCTCGGTGCGATCAAAGCGGGAACCGACGCGAGGATGGTGGGATCGGTCGTCGTTTCCACCGTCAAGGTGGAAATGAAGGTTGTGGGGAGCTGAAGGAAAGACCTTTCGAAGACAAATATATTAGAATAATTTGATAAATTTTATGTTATAATTTTAGAGGCGATTGTTGATGATTATAGGTGGACCATCCTCCCAACTTCTGGGGGGCAGGGTTGCAAAAGTTCTCAATGAAGATCTGGCATTGTGTGAGTACAGCAGCTTTCCCGACGGCGAGGCCTATACTCAGGTCTGCTCCTATCTCGACGACGAAATCGTCGTAATCCATAGCACGCCGTCAGACCGAGACATAATCCAGCTCCTCCAGCTTCTGGACGTACTTCGGGGAAGAAGGATCGACCTGGTCATCCCCTACTTCGGCTACGCCCGCCAGGACAAGCAGTTCAAGCCCGGAGAACCCCTCTCGGCGCGGGCGATGGCCGTCGCCATCGACGCCTTCCTCGCGGAGGGCTCTCGGATCTATACCGTCAACATCCACGACCGGTCGGTCCTCAAAAACTTCAGCCACGAGGCGGAGGACCTGGACGCAGCGCCCCTCCTTGCAGACGAGGTAGGGAGGATGGGCCTCGACGACCCGGTGATCATATCTCCGGACGAGGGAGCGGTCCGGATGGCGAAGGTGGCGGCAACGAGGCTTGGGATCGATTACGATTACCTTGAAAAGACGAGGCACAGCGGGACCGAGGTCTCCATGGCCCCCAAGGAGATCGACGCACGGGGGAGGGACGTGGTCATCCTCGACGACATGATCGCCACCGGCGGGACTATGGCCCAGGCGATATCGATCTTGAAGTCGAACGGTGCGAAGAGGGTCTACCTCGGCTCGGTCCATCCAGTCCTAACGGGGAGCGCCGTCTTGAAGCTCTGCCGGGCAGGGGTCGAGTCGATCATCGCCACCGACACCCTGGAAAAAGCGGTCAGCACCGTCTCGGTGGCGAGGCTGATCGCCGAGGCCGTCAGACCCTGAAAGATCATCTTCCCCGGATGATGGAGAAGGTGGCCGAGGTCATGGAGAGTACCTGACCTTCGGTCCCTTCCGCCTTAACGCAGCCCTCGGCGAAGGCGACCTGCCGTCCTATTCTTACGACTCTCCCTTCGGCGACGACCCTCCCCATCCGGGCTCCCTGGAGGAAGGATGTGGTCTCCGAGATCGTCGCGATCCGGTCGTTCTCGTCGAGGGCGGTGAAGAGGGCGAGGGCCATCGCCTCGTCGGCGAGGGCGGTGTAGATCCCTCCCTGCATCCATCCCGCCCCGTTCAGCATATCGGGCCTCACCTCCATCCTAAGCACTGCCTTTCCATCGCCAAAGGAGACCGCCTCGATCCCCATCAGTTTGAAGAAGGGGTTTGCATCTCTTCCTTTCTCTCTCAGATCTTCGAGGTAGCTCATTATATCGCCTTTTCATCAAAACCGGTCTGTAAAAGCCTTTTGTAGGGTGGAATCAAAAGGCCCCTTCAAGACCGTCTCCTAGACGAAAAGGACCCATCCGCCGCCTTCTTCGAGACCAAAAAGTGATATCCGTTCGGGTTCAAGGGTTCGATCATGGCAGGGAACTCTTTCGGCAACGTCTTCAGGATCATCACCTGGGGCGAGAGCCACGGCCGAGGGATGGGGGTGGTCGTCGACGGCTGCCCTGCGGGCCTCGCCCTATCTGAAAAGGACGTCCAGGTAGAGCTGGACCGGAGGCGGCCAGGCCAGAGCTCCGTCTCGACCTCGAGAGCGGAAGAGGATCGGGTCGAGATCCTCAGCGGCATCTTCGAGGGGGCTACGACGGGGACTCCGATCTCGATGCTGGTCTGGAACAGGGACGCGAAATCGAGCGCTTACGATGCCTTGCGGGACCGGCCTCGTCCGGGCCACGCCGATCTGGGCTATGTCGCCCGGTACGGGGTCCGGGACCATCGGGGCGGGGGGAGGTCCTCGGGGAGGGAGACCGTCGGCAGGGTCGCAGGTGGCGCCGTGGCAAAGAGGCTCCTCGCCGAGAGCGGGATTCTGGTGGTGGGCTACGTTCGCGAGTTGGGGGGTGTTCGTGCCGGCATTCCCGACGACGCAGACATATCCCGCCTCCGAGACGAGGCCGAGAAGAACCCCGTCCGCTGTCCCGACCAGAAAGCGGCAGAGGAGATGGTCCGGGCCATCGACCAGGCCCGCTGGGACGGCGACAGCCTCGGCGGCGTCGCCGAGGTCGTCGCCAGGGGCGTCCCCGCCGGCCTCGGAGAGCCGGTCTTCGATAAGCTCGACGCCGACCTGGCCCGCTCTCTCATGGGGATCGGGGCGGTCAAGGCCGTGGAGATCGGGGCCGGGGTCGAGGCGGCTCGGATGCGCGGAAGCGAGATGAACGATCCCATCCTTCCGGAGCCGGAGGGGCCGATCTTCGAGACGAACAACGCCGGTGGAATTCTCGGCGGGATATCGACGGGCGCTCCCATAATCTGCAGGATCTATGTGAAGCCCACCCCCTCCATATCTCGGCCCCAGAGGACGGTGGACCTCTCCACGGGTGATTCGGCAGAGATTGAGATCAAGGGAAGACACGACCCCGCGATCCCCCCTCGGATCGTACCCGTGGCGGAGGCGATGGTAGCCCTGGTCCTGGCAGACCACCTCCTGAGGCTGAGAATGGCGAGAATTTGAGCCCTGGCCAAATTTTATATCGCCCGCCAAAAGATCGGTGATCATGCAGAAGGAGTTTCATTCCCTCATCTCCCTCGACGAGGCGAGACGGATCGTCCTCGGCGCCGTGCCAAAAGCGGGGCAGGAGGTCGTCCCCCTGGAGAGGGCTGCCGGCCGGGTCCTGGACGAGAGGGTGGTATCCCCCATCGACGTCCCTGGCTTCGATCGGGCGGCCATGGACGGCTACGCCCTCAGCTCGGCCGAGACTCTGGAGGCGAGGGAGGACCGGCCCGTCGCCTTCGACCTCGTAGGAGCCGTCCCCATGGGAAAGAGGCCGGAGCTGGTGGTGGGCGAGGGGGAGGCCGCCGAGGTCTCCACCGGCTCCATGATGCCCGAGGGCGCCGACGCCGTGGTCATGGTAGAGCACTCCGAGGTCGAGGGCAGGTCCCTCCTCATCAGGCGGGCGGTCCACGTCGGCGAGAACACCCACCGATCCGGGGGAGACGTCGCCTTCGGCGAGACGGTCCTCCTCCCCGGAAGGAAGCTCTCGGCCCGGGAGATAGGCCTTCTGGCGGCGGTGGGCCGAAAGGAGGTCCGGGTCAGGTCTCTCCGGGTGGCCGTCGCCTCGTCGGGGGACGAGCTCGTCCCTCCCGGGGAGGAGCTCTCCCTGGGCCAGATCTACGACATAAACTCCCGCTCGATCGCAGCGGCCGTGGAGGAGTGTGGCGGTTCGCCGATGGTATTCGGAATCCTCCCCGACGACCACGACTCCATGGCCGAGGGGCTTATTGCCATGGCAGAAGAGTGCGACCTCATCCTCGTCAGCGGGTCCACCTCAGCGGGGATCGGGGACATGGTCTATCGAGTCGTCGAGGATCTGGGGGAGATCTCGTTTCACGGGATCAACTTCAAGCCGGGAAAGCCGACACTATTTGGTGCCATTGCCGGAAAGCCCCTCATCGGCCTTCCGGGATACCCCACCAGCGCCCTTACCGTCTTCGGCCAGCTGGCGGCCCCGGCCATCAGAAAGGCGGTGGGGACTTCGCACCTGGCGCCCAGGATCCGAGGTCGGCTCGCAAAGCCGGTCCGGTCCGAGGGAAGGCGGCAGATGCTCTCGGTGGGGGTCGTCGGGGGGTGGGTCCGTCCCGTCGATAAGGGGAGCGGCTCCATCACCACCCTGGCCCTGGCCGACGGCGTTGTCGACATCCCCGACGAAGTCGAGCACCTGGACCAGGGCGAGGAGGTGGAGGTCCAGCTCTTCGGCGACTATCCCGAGCCCGCCCTCCTCCTCGAGGGGGAGGACTGCCCCCGGCTGGAGGCCCTGGCAGGGGTCCTACCCTTCGAGATCAGGGTCGTATCCACCGGGAGCACGAGGGGCGCCATCTCCGCGAAAGACGGCGTCGCGGACGTCGCCGTCGTCTCCCGGGGGGAGGGATTCGATCCGGTCTGGGATGGGATGGGGCTTGAACCCGTCGGCGGATACGCCCGCGATCTGGTGATCATCGCCAAAGACCCCCAGCTTCTCGACCTCGAGAGGATCGGGGATCTGAGGGTTCTCGGCTGGACGCGGGACTCGGAGATGAGCCGGATGTGGAGGAGAGTTCTGGAGGAAGCGGGTCACTTGTCGGTCGGATTTGTCGGGCAGGCCCGGACCCACGCTGCCGTCGCGGCCCAGGTATCGTCGGGCCGCGCCGACCTGGGATTTGTCGTCCAGGAGGCTGCAGTGGAGACGGGTCTCGCATCAAGGAAGGTGGCCGAGGACGAGATCCTATTTCTCGTCAACACTGAAAATAAGGGCCGTGAAGCTGTGCAGACCCTCCTCTCTGCTCTGAAATCTGACGAGTTTCTTTCACGCTGAACCTTAAAAATCGAAGAATATATCTCATTATGATGAGCAGCTGCGTTGTGCAGCTTTTATGAGCTGAAAAAGAATTTGGAGGGGTCAATAGGTCGCGATTATCTGAGAGAAGGCCGCCGCTTGGGGAGGGTCTCATCCGGGCCCTTTTCGTCGGGGATGGGTTCGATATCCCAAAGTTGGACGATATGAAGATCGATACGGCGGGCTCAGGGGCGGAGGCGACCGACAAGCTAAACGCTTCCTTCTACGACGTCATCGTCACCGACTATTCGATGGATGGCATAGCGCTTCTTAAGACGGCCCGCTCAAAAGATCCGGAGATCCCCTTCATCCTTCTCATCGACTTTGACGAGGGGGCGATCTCCGAGGCCCTGAAATACGGGGCTGAACACTGTTTTAAGGGAAGAGACCGTGGCGTCTTTTTTTCGGACCTCGACCATCGGATCCGTAAGGCGGTGGAGTGGAGAAGAGAGCGCGTTCTCCACCAGGAGCTAGACGAGCGACACAGAGCTCTGCTCCAGAGCCTTCCGGCGATTACATTTTCCAGCTCCCTGGATTTCGTTCCAACCTCAATCCGCGGAAAGGTCGAAGAGATAACTGGCTACACCAAAGAGGAGATCTCCTCCTGCAACCCGAGTTGGGGTCAAATAATCCATCCCGACGAATTCCTCTGGCTGAGACCGAAGATGGATGGGGCCAGAGCCGGTTCTTTGAACATATCGGAGAACGAGTATAGGATCGTCCGCAAGGACGGCGAAGTCGCCTGGGTACACGAGCTGGTCCAGATCGTCTGCGAAGGGCCAGGACATTCCGCCAAAGTCGAGGGGGTCCTCTACGACATCACCTTTCGCAAGCGGACTGAGGCTGCGCTGAAGGATAGCGAAAGCAGATATCGGGAGCTAGCGGGCTTGCTGCCCCTGATCGCTTTCGAGCTCGATCTCGAGGGCAGGGTCACCTTCTACAACCAGAAAGGCCTGGAGGTCTTTGGATACTCCCCCGAAGACCTCAGGCGAGGCCTCACCATCTTTGACGTGATCGTGAACGACGACCCTGATGAGCTGGAGGGGGGCTTCCGGCTCGCTTTGAAGGGAGTCTGTCCGGATTATGAGCTTCTAATGAAGAGAAAAGACGGCAGCGCCTTCCCGACCATCATTAAAACCGCCCCCATAATCCGAGATGGCCACCCTTCGGGGCTGAGAGGGATCATCGTGGACATTTCCGAGAGGAAGGAGATGGAGGAGGCGCTGAGGGAGAGCGAGAGGTTCTATCGGACCATCATCGAGGATCAGACCGACCTCATCTGTCGTTTCCGGCCCGATGGGGTCATCACCTTCGCGAACGACGCTTACTACCGCTACTTCGGCAAGACTCGTGAGGAGCTAATCGGGCAGACCTTCATGCCCCTGATCCCGGAAGAGGATCAGGAGATGGTCCGCCAGAAGTTTTCATCCCTCTCCCGAGATTCCCCTCTAACCAGCTACGAACACCGGGTCGTCCTCCCGGGCGGGCTGGTTCGTTGGCAGAGGTGGACCGATCGGGCGATCTTCGACGATTCCGGCGAACTCGTCGAGTTCCAGTCGGTGGGCCAGGACATCACCGAGAAGAAAAAGCTGGATGACGAGCTTCGCCGCGCCCACAAGCGTCTGATGGACATAATCGGCTTCCTTCCGGACGCCACCTTCGTCGTAGACGAGGACAGACGGGTGATCGCATGGAACCGGGCGATCGAGGATATGACGGGCGTTCGAAAAGAGGAGATCATCGGGGAGGGCGATTATGCCTATGCAGAGCCCTTTTACGGTTCTAAGAAGCCGATGCTTGTCGATCTGATATTTTCAGACGATGAGGATACGGCCTCGCATTACGATCGCGTCATAAAAACGGGAAAAGATATCTTCGGAGAGGTCTTCGCTCCCACCCTCTACGGCGGAAGGGGCTCTCACCTCTGGGCGGTCGCTTCACCCCTCTTCGACGATGAGGGACGAGTCGTGGGCGCCATCGAGTCGATCCGGGACGTCACCGAGCGGAAGCGGGCGGAGAAGATGCTCCAAAGGGCTCACCACGAGCTGGAGGCGCGGGTCGCTGAGAGGACCCGAGAGCTGGAGGCGAAGAACGCCGAGATGGAGAGGTTCGTCTACACCGTCTCCCACGACCTCCGATCCCCCCTCGTCACCATTCAGGGATTTCTCGGCTTTCTCAAGGAGGATGTGCGAGATCGGGACGTGGAGAAGATCGACGCAGACATCGAGATGATCTCCGATGCCGTCAAGAATATGGACTACCTGTTGCAGGATACCCTCCGGCTCTCTCGGATCGGCCGGGTCGCAAACCCCCCCGAGGCCGTCCCCTTCGGCGAGATCGTCAGGGGCGCCCTCGGCTTGGTATCGGAGATGGCGAGGTCGAAGGGGGTCGAGATATCCACCGCCGAGGGATGGCCCATCCTTCATGTCGACCGACTGAGGATAAGAGAGGTGCTAGTGAACCTGATCGAGAACGGCATAAGATACTCCGCCGGCCGACCCCGCCCTCTGGTGGAGGTGGGGTGGCGAAAAGATGACGAAGAGACGGTATTCTTCGTCCGAGACAACGGGATCGGGATCGATCCCGGCCAGCAGGAGAAGGTCTTCGAGCTGTTCTACAAAGCCGATCCGGAGGGCGAGGGGACCGGGGCGGGGCTCGCCATAGTCAAGAGGATAATCGAGGTCCACGGAGGCCGAATTTGGGTTGAGTCAGAGGAAGGCGAAGGCAGCACCTTCTGCTTCACTCTGCCGGTGGTCGATTGAGGTAAGTGTCGAAGAGATCGAGGACCATGGGAACAGACCGGATGTGATCCATGCACCTTTCGGGTCCGGCCCGACGAAAACCGAGACTCTCGTAGATCTCAACAGCGTTGGGCGCCGAGTTGACGGTGACCGTCGTAATTTCGGGATTTCCTCTCCGGCAAATCTCCAGAGCCTTCTTTAAGAGCTCACGGCCGATGCCCTCGCATTGGAACTCGCCGTCAACGAAGAAGAGGGTGACGTGGCCGCCGTTACGGATCTCGATCATTCCGGCGATCTCTTTTTCGGTCGCAGCTATCAGGATGAAGTGGTTAGACTGCGACCGACGCAGAATTATGAGGGGATCTGTGTGGTTACGAAATTCGCGGACGCCCTCTTCGGAAAATTGAGGTGCGACAAACTCCTCGAAGACTCGAAGGGCAAGGTTGCAGACCAGAGTCTCCTCGCCGCGCTTCATCCGCCTGTACTCAAAAGGACCTTTCACCCACCACCGCCCCTTTTCAGTTTTCGCTCGTAGTAGCTGAGAGGGTGGTTCACCCACCGGCAGAGCCGGTCCTCGCCAGGACAGTTGCCGTAGGTGGCCATGGTGGCGCAGGAGGGGGGCCTGTAGGATGTTCCGCCCTTCCCAGCGATGTGCTCCACCTGGTAGCGAGTCCTCTCCTCGTCGAAGTCGGGGCTGGTGTTGAAGACGCTGACTACCTCGTCGACGTCCATCCCCACGGCGAGGAGGAAGGTGGTGAGGGCGAACCGGGCGGTGTGGGCGAGGTTCGTCCCCTTTGAAACCTGATCTAGCATCCCTCTTATGCAGGGGGGAAAGGCGTCTTCTGTCACCTCGCCGAGGTCGACCCTCTCCTCGGCCCTCTTCGCCGAGAGCTCCTCCTCGATCCTCTCCAGGTCGGCCCGGAGTTTCTCGCATATATCCTCTGGGACCGGGAGGGGGAGGCTCTGGCCGACCCTCTCTCTCGCCCTCTCTTCGAGAAGCCGGGCGAGCTCATGGCTGGTGACAGCGACCCATCCTGCATCCAGGGATCGGTTCACCAACTTCCAGCCGGGGCTTCTCATCCTCGAGGCGGCTTTGAGATAGTCGGAAAAGTGGACTCGAAGCCCGTCCTGGTCGGATTGAGGGAATACTTCCAGGTCGCGGGCCAACAAAAGTAGGTCGCTCAGATCCTCCCGGACCATCTTGCGACTTGCGAGCTTCGCCTCGGCGAGGGCGTACCTTCTGGTGAGATGTTCGTCTTTGAGGCAGGATACCATCACCCTTGCCAGGGGGTAGGATAAAAGCTCCGCCAGAGGGTGGGCCCTCTCGTCAGGGATCTCCCCTCGGACGGCGCCGAGGACGCGGTCCGAGGCCCTCCTCCTCACCAGGCGAGATAGGCGCGGCTCTCGGTTCGGTTCTTCCAGGAGGCCTTCAAGGGAGTAGCCCGTCTCTTTCACCCTGGCGGCGGCCTCCCGGGAGAAGGGGTAGTCGGAGAGGCTCATTCCTGTTCAATTCTTGGAGCCAGAAGGTAGTTTATTTCGACGCCCTGGCCGAGCTTGAAGCTGATCCTCAGAGGGTAGTCGACGCCCAACTCCAGCTTCGCCTCCTGAGCCTTTCCAATCGCCTTGCTCATGTCGGATAAATAATCCAGAGAGAAGAGGGATCTCGCCTTTCCGGGCTTGAGCCCCAACAGCTCCGCCCCGGGCACCTTCAGCTTGAGGGAGTCGATGTCGCCCTTAGCTTCCATGAAGAACTGGTCCTCGGGATCATCGGTGACGCCTAAAACGACGTGATCGCTCACCTTCTCGGCGGCCCTGATCGCCTTTCTGAGGTGCGCACCCGGAAGGATCACGTGGGCCGGGAGGTCCAGCTCAGGCACCCGGGGCTCTTTTCTTATGGCGCTGGGGTCGATGAGGCTGAGAGTATAGGATAGGGAGTTCACCCCTATCTTCAGCTTGTGGTTCTCCTCGTCCAGCTCGAGGGTGACGTTCTCTCCCCGGTCGGCCATGGACAGAACGTCGGTGAGCCTCACCAGGTCGACGCCGATCTCGCCGGAAGTCGCCTTGAAGTACTCGAAGGCCTCTGAGTTGAGCCGGAAGGAGACCATGGCCACGTTGGCGGGGTCCACAGCCTTCAGCTCAACGCCGTTCTCTGACAGGGTGAACTTCACCTCGTCGACAAGAGACGATACCGCCTCCACAGCATCCCGCAGGGTTTCTGCGCTTATCACTGCCTTGAACATCCTCGTAGCCCCTCCTTCGGAGAGAACAATTTTATCTTAAATATAGATTATCCCTTCAGTCGTACTCTCTCCAGGTGAAATTGCATTTTGTGCATCTGAAGAAGCGGACCTCGCTCTCGTCGGCGGACCGCAGCTGTCGCAGCCACCAGTAGGCGGTGTCGTTCCCGCACTCAGGACACTTGTACTTGGTGGTGGGAAGCCCCGCCGCCTCGGAATCCTCGATGACCGTCATGGTGCGCTCTCTCTGTTCAGTCTTGCTGACGATGATGTCGCTCTTCTTCATCTCAACCTTCTTGCCACACCTTCTGCAGACGAGCACTCCCTCCGACGGCACCATTATGCTTTTACAATCGGGACAAAACTCCATCAGCTGACGAGTACTCACTCGTCATATTAAAGTTTACCAGTTGAATAAAGTACGTGAAGGCGAGAAGCCCTCTTCGGGCGTCTTTCCCTTTGAGGTGATCATGAGCACTGCATTGAACGTAATCTGTGAGAATAGGCCGGGGGTCTTGAGGGATATAGCGGGGGTAGTCGCCAGCCTCGGCGGAAACATCGAATACACCCAGCAGTTCGTCCTCGAAAGGGGGGTGAACATCGGCAAGGCGACGATCTACATGGAGATCGACCAGCTGGCAGAAGGGATGATAGAGGACCTCGAAGCCCTTCCTGCGGTCCTGGAGGTCTCTGTCCACCAGTCCTTCGAGAAGATCTACGGCTCCAGGGTTATCATAATAGGTGGTGGGGCCCAGGTGGCCCAGGCGGCCGTGGGGGCCGTCAACGAGGCCGACCGTCACAACCTTCGGGGGGAGAGGATCAGCATCGACACCATACCCCTCGTGGGGGAGGCCGCAATCGCCGACGCCGTCAACGCCGTGGGCCGGCTCCATCGGGCTTCAGTTCTGATCCTGGCGGGGGCCCTCATGGGCGGCAGGATCTCTGATGAGGTCCAGAGGCTCCAGGAAGAGGGTATACCGGTGATCGCCCTCAAGATGGCGGGATCGGTCCCCCGCTACGCAGACCTGGTGGTGACCGACCCCATCCAGGCCGGAACCTTCGCTGTGATGCACGTCGCCAAGACAGCGATCTTCGACATAGAAAGGGTTCGCGGCATGGAGTTCTGAGCCTAAATCGGAAAGGAATCCGAGAGAAAACAGTTTGGTGGCGTCGTTCCGAGGCGGCGGGCCTATCCGCGAAGCCCCATCGCCTCGAGATTTCTGATTATGTCCCCCTCAAATAGCTCTTCCACGGTGTAAAAATCGTCCCCTGCCATGAGGACTGGGGCACTGAGGGTAAATACCCCGTTGACCCGGAGCTCCGTCAGGGCCTCGGCGGTGGACATATCCACCGTCTCGAACTCGACCCCCCAGCCCTCGAGGACCTTCTTCACCTGCTCGCACCGAGGGCAGTCGGCAGTGGTGTAAACGACGTACTTCAATGGCATCTCATCCCTCCTTCACGTTCTCTAATCTCGCTGAACAACTGCGATTCATCTCAGAATCATCGGGTATCCCCTCTCCGCCCGGACGGCGTAGCCGTCATCGACGGCCCTGTCTGCGCATTCCCTGCAGCACGAGAAGTTTGCAAGGTAAGTTATCCCATCCATCTCATGCTCGAAGATGTTGTTGCAGCTGAGCCCTATGATCCGTCGGCAGTCCATGCCTCTGCAAAACTCGTGGTCATTCGCAGCCATCGGAAACTCGTCCTCAAACCAAATCTTCGGCAAAAGGACCGGGAGTATAGCCATGTCTAGGCCACATCCGCAGGGCCCATAAGTGTCCTCGGGCCCATCGTAGACGATGGCCTTGGTGATCTGATCATCCATCTTCCGCCACCCCAACTCAATATCCAACTCAAGGCTAGGGGTTGGGAACTTAAATAACCTTTCACGTCATGTCGCTGCCAATGCTGGCCGATGTTTCGAACGTAAATTTCAATAGGAGAATTAAGACGCGATGAGCTTCGATGAGGTGTATCCACAAATTTAAAAAAATAAAAAACGCTCATCTAAACGATGAGCGGTATGCCGTCGACGGCCTCCGGATTCATGAGGGTCGATGTATCTCCAGTGGGGTTGCCGAGAGCCTTAGCCTTTACCACACGACGCATGATCTTGCCGCTCCTGGTCTTGGGCAAATCGTTGACGAAGTGAATCTCGGAAGGCGTAGCCACAGGCCCCATCGTCTTTCTAACGAAAGTGATTATATCCTTATCGAGACCTGGAGTCGCCTCTTCGCCCACCCTCAGGATGACAAAGGCCACAGCGGTCTCGCCTTTGACTTCGTCGGGCTTTCCGACGACTGCAGCCTCAGCGGCTTTAGGATGAGCCACGATGGCGGACTCGACCTCGGCGTTCGCTATCCTGTGGCCTGCGATGCTCAAAACATCGTCGATCCTACCCTGGATCCAGAAGTAGCCGTCCTTATCCTTCGTCGCCTTGTCTCCAGCAAGATAGACGCCGCGGCGGCCGGGGACGTCCCAATAGAACTCCCAGTACTCCTTCATGAACCTCTCTCGATCGCCCCAGAAAGCTCTGAGCATCGAAGGATAGGGCTTCAGGCTCACTATGTTGCCACCCTCTCCGGGAGGTACCTCTTTCCCATCCTCGTCTAAGACGGCTATGTCGTATCCGGGAAGCGGGAAACAGCACGACCCAGGCTTCAGGGGTGTGATGGGCAACGGCGAGTTGAGGAAGGTTCCCGTCTCTGTCTGCCACCAGGTGTCCATGATCTGGAGCTTGCCTGCGCCAATGTGCTCACGGTACCAAATCCAGGCCTCTGGGTTGATCGGCTCGCCGACGCTCCCTAGAAGCCTCAGGCTCGAGAGGTCGTACTTGGCTGGCCATTGCGCTCCCTGCTTCATGAACATCCTTATCGCAGTAGGGGCGGTGTAGAGGACGTTGACCTTGTGCTCCTGGATCATGCTCCACCATCTGCCGAAATCTGGATAGTCCGGAGCCCCTTCGTACATGAAGCTGGTCGCGCCCAGGCAGAGCGGCCCGTAGACGATATAGGAGTGACCTGTGACCCATCCGATATCTGCGGTACACCACCAGATGTCGTCTTCTTTCAGGTCGAAGACCCAGTGAAGCGTCTGTGTCGGTCCGACGGCGTTTCCGCCCGTGGCGTGCTCGATACCTTTTGGCTTTCCTGTAGTCCCTGAGGTGTAGAGGATGTATAGCCTGTGCTCCGGGTCGAGCTTCTCTGGCTCGCAATCTTCGGACTTACCTTTGACGAGATCGTGCCACCAGATATCGCGACCTTCTTTCCAGTCCACATCTATGCCGGTACGCTTATAGACTATCGTATGCTCGATTGCAGGAGAACCAGCAACTGCCTCATCTGCGTTCCCCTTCAATGATATCGGCTTTCCGCGCCTGTATAATCCATCCTGAGTGATTAGGACTTTGGAACCGCAGTCTACAGCTCTGTCTTGTAGAGCCTTTGCACTGAAGCCCGAGAAAACCACGCTGTGGATGGCGCCGATCTTGGCGCAGGCTAGCATCGCAATTGGGAGCTGGGGTATCATCGCCATGTAGATGCTGACCCTATCACCCACCTTGACTCCAAGGCTTTTGAGGCCGTTTGCGAGCTTGTTGACCTCTTTGTACATATCGCCATATGTGATCTTTTGGGTGGGCTGATCTGTCGGCTCAGGAACCCAAATGTATGCGACTTTGTCCTTCTTCGCGCCCTTGGCGTGCCTGTCGATGGCATTGTAGGTCATATTGACCTCGCCACCCGTGAACCAATGGAAGTAGGGCATTTCCGAGTCGTCCATCACCTTGGTGTAAGGCTTGTACCAGTCGATGTACTTCTTTGCCATCTCATCCCAGAACTCGAGGTAGTGCTCGTCAGAAGAGCACCACGAACGCAGCTCCTTCTCGGTCTTGAACCCCTTCTCCTTCATGTACTTCATTACGTTGGAGTTGTTTACCAGGTCCTTTGGAGGCTCAAATAATCGAGTTTCTTCCAAAATTGCAGACGTCTTCTTCCTCTTTTCTTCTTTTTCTCCAGCCACTTCCAACCCTCCTTTTTCAAACGTCGAAGATTTTGTACAATTCTGTCCCAAGATCCTTCGGCAGATCCGACCATCATCCTTTGATATTCATCTAGAATCTGCCTTGCGTTCTCTCTGTTTGAGTATGGAGAACGCTTGCCTGGACCATACCCTCTGTAATCTTCATGATTAATAAGGTTAGTGGCCTATTAATAGTTATAGATACAAAAATATTATACACTAAGTGGGCGTAAATCTTGATAATCAAAAACAGCTGTATTAATGGGCTCAATCGGAGATCGCCTATTCGCGACCTACGACCTCTCCTTTTAGGTAGAAGGGGTTCGTCTCTACGACCTCGAATCGATGGACGCATCCAAGACTCGTGGGTTCACGAACAATGATCTTTCTGTAGTTCTCCGACCTCGCCATCACCGTCCCTTCCTTTCCCTTTTCCGTCACCTGCGCGACGATCGTCTCTCCGATATACCTGCCGTTTCTCTGGCCTGCGATCTTTTGCCACAATTGGGTTATCCGTCTCGATCGGTCCTTCTTGATCCGGGACGGCATATCTTTGAGCTTGCTGGCGCCGGTTCCCGGCCTCGAGGAGTACATGGTTACGTTTACCTTGTCTGGATCTGCTTTCTGGATCAATAGCTCGGTGGCCCTGAAATCCTCCTCAGTCTCCCCGGGAAAGCCCGTTATGACGTCCGTGTACAGGGTGATGTGTGGAAAAGCCGATCGGAACCGCGCCACCATTTCCAGGAAGTTTCGGGCTGAATATCCTCTCTTCATGCAGGCTAAGACCCTGTCCGAGCCCGACTGGACGGGAAGGTGAAGGAACTTGTAGATCTTGGGGTCATCATAGGATACGATCAGGTCCTCCAGAATCGGGCTCAGCTGTTCAGGATTCATCATGCCGACCCTGACACTGAAGTCCCCGTCGATGCCGACGACGGCGTCGAGAAGTTCCGGGAGGGCTGACCCCAGATCCAAACCGTAGGCTGCGGCGTCCTGGGAGGCGAGCTGTATCTCCACCGACCCCTCCGCCAGGTGGCTTCGGACCTCTCTCGTCACCTCCTGGATGGTCTTGCTCCTGAGGGGACCTCTCGCCCTTCTGACGATGCAGTAGCTGCACTGTCCCCTGCAACCCTCCGAGATATTGATGACGGCGCACAGGTTTTGGGGGGTCTGTCGGCGGTGAGGCCTGATCTCCTCGGGACGGAAGGTCTCGCCCGTCTCCATGCCAATTGACCGATCTAGGATGCCCATCACCTCACGACACCTTATGTCGCGGATCGCCTCGGGCATTGCCGATGGCAGGCAGCCGGCGACGACGAGCCTTTCGCCCTGGAGGTCGCGGAGCCTCTTTTTCATATCCCTCTCGGTCCTCTCGGTGACGACGCAGGTATTGACGATGACGAGGTCCGCCTCCTCGAGAGATGAGGGAAGGTGGCCGATCTCCATGAGAGCGGCGCTGAACGCCTCAGAGTTGCCCCGGTTTGCGGCGCATCCGTAGGTCTCCAGGTAAAATCTCATCTTATTCCGTCTCAGTCATCGCTTCTTGCTGCGGTTCCTTTTCGTCCGACATCTCCTCACCGCCCGACCAATCGACGGACTCTCCTCCAGCCTGTACAGCTACGCCCGACGATTCAGTCTCCTCTTTTTGTACCTGGTAGACCCCCACCACTACCCCCATCAGGGCGGGGGCGAGGAAGAACCCGCCAATACCTGCCACCAATACCCCCCCAACGAAGGAGAGGATCACGAGCAACGGATGGATTGTTGACTTTGTGGAGACTATGTAGGGCCTGATGATCAGGTCTGATGGCAGGTAAATCAGGGCCGTTGAGATGGCGAAGAATAGGAGGGCGTCGAAGAGTCCCATCTCGAAGTACCTGTAGATGGTTATGGGAACTATCACAAGCCAGGAGGAGAGGACCGGTATCATCCCCGAGATAAAAACGATGCTGGCTAGGGCGAAGGGCCTGGGTATGCCGAAGGCGTAAAAGACCATAGCTGAGATGAGGCCGCTAACGATGGCGGTATAGATGGCGCCGATAAATATGCCGGAGAGGATGCTGTCGATTCGAGCGCTGTACTTCTTGTAGATCGAGATGTTCTCAGAGGGGAGGATCATCATGACCCCCCTCGCCAGCCTTCCTCCGTCCATGAGGAGGAAGTAGCAGACGTATATCGAGGCTACGAGGTTGAGGGCCGTGAGGACCAGGGACATGCCGTAAGAGAAGACTGGAAGGCTCGAGAGGACCCGGGCCAGTATCTCTATCATCGTCTTCAGGCTCCCCGTCAGATCTTCGTAGATGACAGGAGGAATCTCTCTGATCTCAGGAAGTATCTTGTAGTTTTCAAGGGGCAGTTCGAAGCTACGGATGAACGTTCCCGTCCTCCGGATTATCTCTCCCTGGTTCTCCACAAACCAGTTGAGCTGGGATACCACCTCGACCCCGCCGAGGCCGAGGATAAGGGCGATGGGAAAGATGATGGCCACGGTCGCCACCATTGAGCCGAGACGTCTGCGCTGTCCGAATTTGTCTCTTATCGGCCTGCCCACGTAGGCGAGGACGACCCCTAGGACAATCCCGTCCATGAGAGGAAAGAGGAAGTAGGAGATGAGGATCAGAATGAAGAGTAAGGGCAGGAGGATCCAGGCGTTCTCGACGAGCTGGCATCGGAGATCTTTCATCAAATAATCTGCCCCAGGCCTGACTGGACTGCCAATCGATAAATAACTTTGCGGAGGGGAGGAACAAACCCACCACCTCTCCCCCGGTCAGCTCCCAGGTCCAGAGCTGCCTTCAGGCCCGGCCCGGCTTCGGCAGCTCCACCGTCATGAGGACCCGGTCCGACCCCTCGACGATCTCCTCCTGGGTTACCCCCCGGAGGCTGGCCGCGAGGATAGCGCCCCCGGCGCCGACTCCCTCTTTGGCGCTCCCGCGGGCGTAGCAGCTGAGAGCCGGTATCTTGGACCTTTCTAGCCCTGGGTCCGCCATATACCACCTCCGCCCCAGCTCCTCCACCGTCTCTACGAAGCTCGCGTTTCGATCCTCCACGATGTACTTGGTGGTGGCGATGGAGACGTCACCGCCCAGACCCAGTGCGTCGGCGGCGCAGAGGACTGCGGCCATCTGGGTCCCACCCGCCAGGACCACCTTTGTCTCCGAGAGGCCCTTAAGCAGCCCCAGAACGGCGGGGATCATGGGGTCGCCAAGCTCCCGAAGGGCCCGGAGCGGATCCGGCCTCATGGACCCGAAGGAGGCGCCGCACCGCTCCATGGCGGTGTCGACGATCTCCTGCTTTTTGGCCATGGGATGATCCAGAAGGCTGCTGGAGACCCTGCCGGGATATCCCAGGGCCTGCATGACGGCCATGGCGGTCGTCGTCCCTCCCGCAATCGACTCTCCTATGAATATGCAGTCGGAAAATGCGGCGAGCTTCTTTCCCAATAAGGCAGACCTGTCCATAATGTCGGCGGCGTCAGGTACGGCGGTAGAGAACCTGATGTCGCTTCCGGCCGAGCCGTTCATGTCGACATAAGGCACCGCAGGCTTTCGTCGCAGGCCGCTGGTCACAAAGAGGGAGGGGATCCCCGAGAGGCTGAGTGCGGCCTTGGTCACTACCGCCGGGGTCGTCGCCCCCTCCCGGTGTCGGTGTTGGAGAGGACGCAGAGGAAGAGGGGCCGCTCTGGCTGGTAATCAAAGTGAGGGTGGATCCAGTCTTGCATGATCAATATGGTGTCCTGCGTGGTATAAAAACTCAACGATGGGAGAGTTAAGACAAGTAAATTTTACTTGATCGGCGGAAAAGCAGGGTTGCCGAGCGAGGATACGCAATAAGAATAAGCATCCTCTATGACGTAGCAGTATGGGTAAATGGCCCGAAAAGATCCAATAGGACAATAAGAGACTCGCATAAGAGACTCGCCAGGCTGGAGAACCCCATCGATTTCTCCACCACAAGAAGGTACAACGACCGCCCCCAGGATTGAGGAAATAAAAGATATCCCGAATTTTGTGCTCTCGCTGAATAGTTTACAGTTTCGTAAGATAGGAACCTGTAACTATCTTGTTCTTCCTTGGTCGTGACTTTTCGCTTCGTCCCGTCTTCAGTAATATACTACCATAACATTCATAGAAAATTATAGTAATGCCGTGATGGGTGGAAAACTTCTTAAACACTTGAATATATTAACTTCCATGGCGAGCATAACGAGTATGTCGGCATCTGTAAAACCGTCAGAAACTCAAGAGAAAATTATAAGCTTGGTAGCAAAAAAAGGTGCTAATTTACCGTGCCCAAGGTGTGGTAAAAATCGTTTTTCCCCGTTAAATGGGTACTTTAGCCTGCCAGTAGCGGCAAATCCAGAGATGACTCAGATAAGCGGATTTTCGATATCGATTGTAGCCATGGTATGCGAAAATTGTGGGTATTTAAGCTTCCACGACCTGAAAAGATTGAACCGTTCCTGAACCGTTTTTCAGAGGAGGTAGAAATGACAAGCGATGTATTTAGTTGGAAGGCACGATATACAATTACAATTGGATCTATCGATAAGCGAGAATACGATATCGATATTGGTGATCCCTCGGAGACCGAAATTTTAGACTCGCCGTACTTTAAGGGTGACAAAGAAAATACGAGACTACATATCGTAAGGCGTAAGGCGGATGCAAACATAATTAAGTTCTGTAATCTGTTAGCAATTGAGACAGAAGCTCCTACAAGATATGTTTTAAATAGCATAGACTTTCTGAGAAACGGTAATCGGGAATTTTCCGAAAGAGAAATATCTTATTCCGTAGGTTCCCAAGTGGGTACTCCTATAAGCGAGGCGGATTTTTTAGATCTTGAAAAAAAGGTCTCGACAAGGACGGATAATTTGCTAGATATCTATGCCGATTTATATAACAGACATCTTAATTCAGACAACATATTTGAGAGATATAAATTATTATACCTAATCGCCGGCGGAGTAGCTAACAAAAATATTTCATTAAGAACCATCCGCAATATGCTACATCACACAGAATTGGATCCGAGTAGATCTCCTGATAAGTGTAGAGAAGCTGACAAACTATTTGGAAACGGTGTTAGAACTATCATCTTAAGCAATCCCGATCATCAAAGAGTGGTTCAAGATCATTTACCTGAGTTGAGAAAAATAGCCCAATCGATAATTAATGGACTTAGATAGAACCATCTTTATAGATCCCCGTCAAGATTACGGTTAAAGAGATCGACCAATGGTCGGGATTGACTGCCAGCCAGCGAGTTGCAAAATTTGCACCAGGATGGAGATGAAATTACGACTCATTATCTATCCGATTCCTTTTTAGGCCTGCCAGCGGGATCCCTAATAATGACGTCATAACCTTCAAACTTGGCGACGCCATCTTTTACCATCTGATTCAAAACTCCTTCCAAATCATTTTCTGAAAATTTCTCGACTAACTGTGCTATTTCCGATCTTCCCGCTGGAAGAAAGCCCACATGGCGGCCTAATACTTTTTCATGTCTAGTCGTGCCAACTTCGAATTCTCTTGATATGGAACGGACTATGTCAAGCATTTCTTCTACCATATCATTGAGTGGTCGTTTCTCAATTATTTCAGTATTTGGCGGTATCCTATTCAATCTATCTTCTAGTTCTGGCCACCATTTCTTAAATTGATCAGTCACAATTTTTGTTGATGATGAATCACTACCAAGTTCTTCATTTATGTCGTGTATGAGTTTTTCCACATCATCTTTTGAAGATCCCATGGTGTGGTCAAAATCGGCCAGGGGAAAGCTTTCAACTTCACTTCGCCTATTAAATCCGAAGAGAAAAGTCCATAAAGGAGGATTTCGATTATCTCGCGATAAGCGTTCATTGAAGGGCTCTACCTCAATGCTTTCAATTTGAACGTTCTATTAACCTGGTTTTTCCCCTCAATATCGATTAATTTGTGCTATTTCTGCCTTAATCTTCACACATTACGGGATTTTCTTGATAGCTAACGCTATC
>LDZU01010429.1_pt1 | contig 67944 bp, 61 predicted proteins | sample 615531 | NCBI WGS metagenome assembly LDZU01 (sample SAMN03408293, study PRJNA278302) | terrestrial metagenome | isolation source: oil reservoir sample SB2 | place: USA: Alaska, North Slope, Schrader Bluff formation | collected 2011-09 | reverse complement strand
AACTAATGGACGAGATCTATGCACTGCTGGTCACGGTCGATTACCCGGATGCGGTCACCCATGGGCTGCGCCGCCAGACCGACCTGGCGCGAGGCATCATCGAGCGCACGCGCGCTGATCTCACCCTCAGCCTGCGTGAAGAACGCCTGCAGAACGCCATTGTCAGTCTTGAAACAAAATTGGAAGAAAATGGCAAGGGCTAAGAAAACCGTTCGCGCCTCTGAGATCGGGAATTACCTCTTCTGTGAACGAGCCTGGTGGTACAGCCGGCAGGGAGAAAAAAGTAGCAACCAGGTGGAATTAGCCGGGGGAAGTGCCTATCACGATGAGCACGCCGGCGAAGCACGTAGCATTATTTTCAGCCAGGTCTTGGGAATCTTGCTGCTGGTCGCTGCCATTCTCCTGTTCCTATACACTCTTATCAGCAGCGCGACCTTTTAAGAAATGACAGATTCCCCGTATTTCCTTATCAGTATTGGTCTTCTGATCATCGCGGTCATTCTCCTCTCCAATTCCGCCCACCGAAGAAAAGTGTTGGGGTTGCCCAGTGGGAAGATCGTGTATTCCGACCCCGGTGTGTTGGGCAAAGTGGAAAAACCGCTCTACGATGCCGAACTCAGCCTGACCGGGAAACCGGATTATGTCATTGAAAAGCGCAACAGGTTGATCCCGGTCGAGGTCAAAAGTGGCTGGGCGCCCGAGAAACCCTATGACAGCCATATCCTACAGCTGGCAAGTTACTGTCTGCTGCTGGAAAAAAGCCAGCATAAACGCCCCCCCTATGGGCTGCTCAAATACAGAAACCGTACCTTTGCCATCCGCTACACGGATGAACTGAGAGAGCGCACCATCGCCCTGGTTGAAGAGATCCGCACTCAAAAAGAACATGGTGAGCGGGATCGATCGCACCACAACCCCAACCGCTGTGAACGCTGCGGCTTTCGCTTTATTTGCAACCAGCGCTTGTAATTGCTTTCTTTCTCCCTTATTTTGTGCACTTCTCGCTATAATTAATGCAATCATGAAGAACAATCCTTTGACCAAGATCGGGGTGGCTTATCACCCGGATATTCGTGACGCAGCTGACACCGCCCAAAAAGTGGCAACATTCCTAACCAGCAAAGGCGCCCATACCGTACTTACCTGCTCTTTAAAAGATGTCCGTATGCAGAAAGCCATTCAAAACAAGGAGATTGAAGCGCTGGTCATTCTTGGGGGTGACGGCTCCATGTTGCGCGCCTCTCATCTGTGTGCAGCCGCCGGTATTCCTATCACCGGCATCAATCTGGGAACGTTTGGCTTCCTTTTCGAGCTGGAAAGAACCAACTGGCAGGATCACATCAGCCGGCTGGTCGACGGCTCGTATCGTTTGGAAAACCGCATGATGCTGCAAGCATCTCATTATCGGGGGGAAGAGCTGCTGGGCAGCTGGCAGGTCGTCAACGAGATCGTGGTATGCCGCGGGCAGCAGGTCAAACCCATTCGCCTTCACGCCAGTGTGGATCAATACCCAATGGCAAGTTATGTAGCCGATGGCTTGATCGCTGCCACCGCCACCGGCTCAACAGCCTATGCACTGGCGGTCAACGGACCGATCATGCCTCCCGAAACCAGAAACATCCTGATAGTTCCGGTCGCGCCACATCTATCCTTTGATCGGGCGGTCATTCTGGGGGAAGGCTCTTGCATCACCATTACCGTCAACACCTCGCATGAAGCAGTGCTCAGCGCCGATGGAAGAGAGCCTGTGAAGATAATCAACAAAGATTCGGTCAAGGTCTCTTCAAGCGCCCAAAATATTCAGTTCATTCGTTTTCACGGACCCGGTTTCTTTTACCGCCATCTGAACAGATACATGATGCAAAACCCAAGCGTGTAATCCAATTACCAGAAATATAGAACATACGTTTATAATACATGGCAACTATGAACCAACAAGAAAATAAATCCTCTACGCAAGAAACATTAACCTGCTACAAACATCCCGATCGCGAAACCTATTTGCGCTGCAACCAATGCGATCGTCCTATCTGCCCTTCCTGTGCAATCCTTACCCCTACCGGATATCGCTGCCAGGACTGTGTGCGCGGGCAGGAGAAGAAATTCAATACGGCACAGTTATCTGACTACATTATTGCCTGCATCGTCAGCGCGCTGATCGCATTCTTTGGCAGCTATATGGCTCGCTTTTTAGGGTTCTTCACACTGCTGTTGGCTCCCCTCGCCAGTATGTTAATCACTGAAGTCGTATTGAAATTGACCAAAGGACGCAATGCGGATTCGCTGAATAAAGTTATCTTGATCAGCGCCATCGTCGGCAGTCTGCCGCTGGTTATCGTGGACCTGTACAATCTGTTTGTGTATATGTCTGCCGGGATGTTCTCCATCAATGCTTTTTTACCTTTGATCTGGCAGATTGGGTACACTATTATTATGGCTACTAGCCTGCAATCCAGAATAAAAGGGTTGTACATCGGGTAACAACATGCTGAGAGAATTATCCATCCAGAATTTCGCGATCATTCCGGAACTGCGTTTGCGATTCAAACCCGGCTTAACTACTTTCACCGGTGAGACCGGAGCGGGAAAATCCATCATGCTGGATGCGCTGGAAGTACTGACCGGCGGCAGGACGGATAATTCTATGATCCGCAGTGGGGCAGAGATTGCCCAACTGGAAGCTGTTTTTACCCTACCCGAAAGCAACCGTCCTACCATCCTGCATATCCTGGAAGAGCAAGGACTGACGGATGATAGTGAAGATTCCATCATTCTGGGTCGCGAGATCCGCAAGGAGGGGCGCAACATCGCCCGCATCAATGGAAGGATGGTCTCCACCGGTATTCTTCGGGATGTCGGTAGCTATCTGGTGGATATCCACGGGCAATCCGAACACCTCTCCCTGCTCAAGGTAAAAGAACATATCCATCTGTTAGACCGCTATTGCAAGAATGAGTCTCTATTGACAGATTACCAGCATATCTACCGCACATGGCATCACATCCACCACGAACTGGACGACCTGCGCAAAGCTGAAGCAGATGCTGCCCGCCAGCAGGACTTGTTAAACTACCAGATCCAGGAAATAGAAGCCGCCACTCTACAAGATGGCGAAGAGGATGAGCTGCACAATGAATTGAACCGGCTAGCGAATGCGGAAAAATTAGCCACCCTGTGCCAGAAAGCCAGCAGCCTGCTGGAAAGCAGTGAGCTGGAAGCCAGAGGTGTCAATGAACAGATGGGTGAGATCAGTCAGGCGCTGCACCGTGTTGCAGAGATTGATAACGAGGTCAACGACCTGGCTGTACAGTCTGATACGGTTCTTTCCCTCATTGAAGATATCAACCGCGCTCTGCAAGATTACATGGATACGGTCGAATACAACCCCAAACGCCTGGAGCAGGTGGAGAATCGCATTTCCCTGATCAATTCCCTGACCAGAAAATACGGAACTTCGATTACTGAAGTATTAGATTTTGCAGGAAAAGCGAAAAAACAGCTTGATAAGATCACCCACGCTGAAGAACGCATCCAGGAATTGGAAACCGAAGAAAAAGAAGTACTGCAGCAGCTTGCCCAAAAAGGGAGCGCGCTTTCTGAAAACAGACAGCGTTTTGCCAATCTATTGGGGCAGAAAATGGAAGCACAACTGGCAGACCTGCGCATGGAAGGCGCCAAATTCAAGGCTGACATACAACAATTGCCCGATCCGCAAGGCTTGCAGCTTGCCCATGGCGAGATAGTTCATTTTGATGAAAACGGCATCGATAAAGTTGAGTTCCTGATCGCACCCAACCCCGGGGAAGGGTTGAAACCACTGGTTAAGATCGCCTCAGGCGGTGAAACTTCACGCTTGATGCTGGCGTTGAAGAATGTACTAGCAGAAGCGGATACCATTCCAACCTTGATCTTTGACGAGATCGATCAGGGCATTGGGGGAAGAATTGGCGCGATCGTAGGCGAGAAATTATGGCAACTGGGTCGCAGCCATCAGGTGTTGTGCGTTACCCACCTGCCACAGCTGGCTGCATTTGGTATTCAACATTATCGTGTTCATAAGCTTGTTCAGGAGGGGCGTACCATTACCCAGGTAGATGATATTAATGGAGAGGCGCGCGTACGGGAATTGGCAAATATGTTCGGCGGTGATACAGAAGCCAACCGTAAAGCAGCCCTTGAAGTACTTTCTAACGCAAATCAGCATACTGAACACTTACAGAATTCTTCAGAAATATAGTTAAACAAGAGGCTTGACAAATTTTGTGAAGTCATGATATAAAATAAGCACCAAACGCTAGGGTGCCCCCCTCACCCTAGCGTTTGGCTTTTAAACAGTCCTCTTCCAATTACAGATATAATTTATTCAGATCGAATTTTTGGAGGAATGATGAACAAGCGATTTAAATATTTACGAACACTCGCAAACATCTTTAAAATCCTGGGGATTATCCTCGCAGCTCTTTCACTGCTGGGGGGGATCGTTGTGATCGTTCTGGGTACCAGCAATGGTAACTTCTGGCGTTTGTTCGGTCTCAGCCCTGCTGTCGGCGAGGAAACCGGTATTGCCGCAGGGATTATTATCCTGGTGGTCGGAATCCTGGGAGGACTCATCGAATATGGCATCGGTGAATTGATTTTCGTACTGCTCTCCATTGAAGAAAACACCTACAAAACCAGCGTTTTTCTGGAAGAAATCCAACAAGACGAGGAATAATCCTCCTTTTGGTACCATACAGGTTCCCACCTTGACGATTCGCAGTGGCTGCGGTATAGTATGCCCACTTGTTATTCCTGCCCTCGTAGCTCAACTGGACAGAGCGTTTGCTTGCGGAGCAAAAGGCTGCAGATTCGAATTCTGCCGGGGGCACCACCACAGGAGCGGAAAATCCGCTCCTGTCATTTTAAAATTTTAAGGTTAAGATGAATCTCTCAAAAAAACAAATCTTGCTGACGAATGATGATGGCATTGATTCCCCCGGGTTGTGGGCAGCCGCGGCAGTCCTATCAGAGATTGGCTATGTGACGGTGGTTGCACCACGCGAACACTGCTCTGCTATGGGGCGCGGGTTTGGACGACACGAAGACGGTAAGATCGAAATTCGGCGCATGGTCATCAACGGACAGGAATGGGACACCTACGCAGTAGGAGGGACCCCTTCTCAAACCGTGCTGCATGGTGTGCTGGAAGTGATGCCTCAAAAGCCGGATCTGGTTGTATCCGGAATCAACTATGGTGAAAATCTGAGCACAGATATATCCTATTCCGGCACGGTGGGCGCAGCCATTGAAGCCGCTTCGCTGGGCATCCCCGCTCTGGCAACCTCGTACCAAATCATGGAAGAGGAGTGGAACACTTTTTTCGATATTGATTTTTCAGCTGCCGCCCACTTCACAAAATATTTCGCACAGCAATTGGTAAACAAAGCCATGCCGCCCGACGTTCACCTGCTCAACCTGGTGATTCCCTTTGGCGCAAACAAAGAGACTCCCTGGCGCGTTACACGTGTGGCAAAAGGGCGCTACTATAATCCTTACATCAAACGAAAAGGTTCCTGGTCAGAAGAAGGTCATTTCAGTTCTCATATCATCGTGTCTGATGACCTGCCAACCGATAGCGATGTTATGACCGTCATTAAAGAGAAAATAGTTTCGGTCACGCCCGTGAGCCTGGATATGACAGCACGGGTTGATTTCACCGATCTCGATTCCTTGCTGAGGAATTAGGCTTCACAGGCTCTGCAGCGGCGAAAGCGGCTTCAAATTGGAAGAAACCAATCCTCGCAACCCATCCTGCGCCATATTCACAAAGATCTCGGCTATCTGACGGGAGGTGAAAGCTGGATCTTCCCGCAACCACCATAAGACCATAGCGATCAACGCCCCTGTGAGATTGGTTGTTATCGCATCCCGTAAGGGAGGATCTAATCTTTTCGAAATGGGTATGGCTCTTACCATTTTTTCCCGGATATATTTTTGAACATCTGCCATGATATTCGCATGTGGATTATCGCTTAAGAGCGCCATATACAGTTTGCGATTTTGGGTGGTGAACTGGAAAATCTTCTCGAGTATGTCCACAAAATCACGTTCTTTGCCCATATTCATTTGTTCAATCTCGTTTACCAGGGAATCAAATCCACTTGTTAGAACCTGAATAAGGCATTCTTCTTTATTGCGGTAATGCAGGTAAAACGTTGCTCTGCCCACATTCGCTTGATCCGTTATTTCCTGAATAGTTATTTCGTTAAATCTTTTAACCGTCAACAAATCCAGTAATGCGCTGGTGATCAATCGGCGTGATCTCTCGCTGCGACGATCTGTTTTTTCCATGATAAATCCTTCCTGTTATACTTGAGTCCAATAATAGACAATACCATCAAAATGGACTTGCTAATAAATAGATTCGGAATATAATTCTGGACATTGTGTATATTATAATACAGCTTTAGGAGCACTGTGAAAACCTATCAGATTGTTGTAGACAATATTTGCAAAACTTATCCCTCTCTGGCAGGCGGCGTAGAGGCATTAAAACACGTCTCGTTCAATGTCGACAAAGGGGATTTCGTTGGGGTCGTGGGAAAATCCGGAGCGGGAAAATCCACCCTGGTCAACATGATCACCGGTGTGGATACGCTCACCTCGGGTTCTATCCGGGTGGGTGAGGTAGAGATACACCAGCTTTCTGAGGATCAGCGCAACGTGTGGCGCGGGCGTCATATTGGCATGGTATACCAATCCTTTGAACTTCTAAACCAGCTCACCTTGCTGGAAAATATCACCCTGGCGATGGATTTTTGTGGAAATTACCGGGGCAAAAAAAGTGTTGAGCGCGCCATGCAGTTGCTTGAGCAGGTCGAGATCGGCGCACATGCCTACAAAAACCCTACCGCTATTTCCGGCGGTCAGCAGCAGCGCGTGGCAATTGCCCGCGCACTGGCAAACGACCCCGAAATTATTGTGGCAGATGAACCCACCGGGAATCTTGACAGCCAAACCAGCCAGACCATTTTGGATCTATTCTTAACCCTGCAGAAACAAGGAAAAACCATTTTCATGGTGACGCACAACATGAGTTTGATACCGGTGTTTTCAAAGGTATACCAGCTTTCGGATGGCGTCCTTTCTGAAAAGAAAGCGAAGAAAAAATGACCGCCCAGAAGAAAACTGCTTATATCAGCTTGCAGCATGTCACCAAAAATTTTCCGTTGACCTCCGGTGTCTTCACCGCGCTGGATGACGTGAACATCGCTTTCCGCTCCTCTGAATTTACCTGTGTGGTGGGGCGTTCCGGCAGTGGCAAATCCACCTTGATGAACATGATCACCGGCATCGATAAACCCACAGCGGGCAAGATCGTGGTAGCCGGTAACCCCATCCAGGATTTTACCGAAAATGAACGCGCGCACTGGCGCGGCAAGAATCTGGGTATTGTCTTCCAGTTTTACCAGCTTATCCCAGTGCTGTCCCTACTGGAAAATGTGATGCTGCCTATGCAGCTTCTGGGCGAAACCGATCTGCCCAAGATCGAGCAAAAAGCCCTGCGTCTGCTCGCGGCAGTTAACTTAAAGGATCAAGCTCACCAGCGACCGGAACGAGTTTCTGGCGGGCAGCAGCAGTGTGCTGCCATTGCGCGCGCGCTGGCAAACGATCCACCTATTTTGATCGCAGATGAACCCACCGGCAACCTTGGCTCCGATGACGCTGCCATGGTGCTGGATATCTTTGTCAATCTGGTGAAAGAAGGCAAAACCGTGATTATGGTCACCCACGACAACGACCTGGCGAAACAAGCCGATCGTATCATCCACTTATCGGATGGGAAAGTTGTAGGAGACAGCAATCATTCCCACCAGAAAGCTGCAAAGAAAACAAGGAAAACCAGTCATGAAAAATAATCACATCAAACCGCGCTGGCGTAAAGTGCTGGTGGACTTTTGGGAAAACAAAGCCCGGCTGGCACTGGTCATTGCTTCCATTTTCATTGGCGTCTATGCTATTGGCATAATTCGGGTAACCAGCACTATTCTACCCGCCAACTTACAAAAGACCTACGAGAATTCAATACCAGCCAATATCACCATCATCACGGATGAATTTGACCAAGACCTAATCGATGCGATTAACCGCACAGAGGATGTGGCAAATACAGATGGAAGGAAAACCATTTCCGTAAGAGCCCGTGTGGCGGGCGAGGAACGCTGGGATAATCTTACCTTGATCGCAGTGGATAACCCTGATAAACAGGGATTAAAAGAGCTCACCTTGCAAGAAGGTGATTTTCCAACCCAAGAAGGCGATTTATTAATACTGGCTGAAGCATTACAAGATTTTGATGTTCATGTTAATAGCACGATGGAAATTCAATTACAGGATGACACCATCCGCACTGTTACAGTCAGTGGTATTGTCAAAGACTATACTGCTGGGGTGGAAAATACCATGAATCGTCGCAATGCCTTCATCAATAGTGATGATTTACCCTATTTTCACAGCACCCCTGAATTCAATACACTCTATATTAGTGTGACGGGTGATTCCAATGATATCTCCCACGTGCAGCAGGTCGCCCAGGAAGTACAGGAAAAAGTCAAAGATACCGGACGTATTATCTACAGCCAACGCCTTCAAACTTCCGACCAGCATCCTTATGGGAATTACATCAATGCGGTAACCGTTATTTTGAATTTCGTTGGCATCCTGATCGTAATTTTGGGCAGCTTCCTGGTCATCAACACGATGAATGCCATCATTTCAGAGCATACCCGTCAAATTGGGGTTATGAAACTGATTGGAGCACAGTCACGCGATATTGTGAAAATGTACACTGTTTTGGTGCTCCTGTTCGGGCTGGTAGCCTTTTTAATTGCCGTCCCGGCTTCGTCCTTCAGTGCTTACTTGCTTTCCAACCGGATCGCCACCCAACTAAACGGAGAAATGATCACCACCTCCCACTTTCCGATCGTTCCTTATGTCATTGTCATTCAAGCCGTCATTGCCTTTGTGGTACCCGTGCTGGCTTGTATTATACCCATCGTGCAGGGGGCAAAAACCAGCGTCCAGCAGGCACTGCACAGCAACCTGATTGAAATCAAAACGGAATCATCCCGCCTGGATAAATTGCTGGACAAGGTAAAAGAAGTCAATGGTCTGCTGCTGCTCGCTATGCGCAATACCTTCCGGCGCAAGAGCAGATTGACACTTACGCTTATTACCCTTGCTTTGGGGGGAAGCATTTTCATCGGCGTCTTTAACGTAAAAGCCATGCTGGACGAGCATATTAATGCGCTGGCAAATTATTGTTCAGCAGATTTATACCTTACCTTTAATCGAACCTACCCCATCGATGAAATTATACCCATCGCAGAACAAATTGAAGGAGTAACTGCTGTGGAGGGTTGGAAAACGTTGACTGCCATCCTGGAAACCGACGATCAATCCGAACAGGTAACCATCGAAGCACCACCTGATGACTCCCAAATGCTGGGCGCGTTGGTTCAAACCGGACGCTGGGTGACTGCAGATGAAGACCATACCATCGTAGTCAATGAAAATTTCTACCAGAACTTTCCCGATCTGAAACCGGGTGATTCCATCATCCTCAAGATAGGAGGGAAAGATGAAGTGTTCAAGGTGGTGGGTATCTATAATTTCACAGGTCTGTCGGATAAGCGTGCTTATATCAATTATGCCACCGCCACCCAACTGACCGGTAATTGGTCAAAGACCAACAGCTTCCGCATAGTAACCGAAGATCATTCATTGGATTCAATCCTTGGAATGGAAGATACCGTCAACAAAGCATTTCAAGATCATGGATACGATGTGAACTCTGTCACTTCAACGCAGGTGATCATCGATGAAAGTGGAGAAAAAATAAATCTGGTGATAAGTGTACTGATGATCCTAGCCATCCTGACCGGGCTGGTAGGGGCTATTGGTCTCAGTGGCACACTTAGTCTAAATGTTCTGGAGCGCACCAGTGAAATTGGGATTTTACGGGCAATAGGCGCGCATGATAAAGCCGTATCACAGTTAGTAGTTTACGAAGGATTGTTCACCGGATTGGTGAGCTATGTGATCGGCGCGCTGGTTTCATTCCCGGTCAGCATCTTTTTGGGTAATATGGTCAATCAAGCTATTTTCAAAACACAGGCGACCTTAACCATCAACCCTATCGGGTTCTTGATCTGGTTCGTCCTGGTGATCGTGATGTCCATGGTTGCCAGTCTGCTGCCCGCCCGCAATGCCACGCGGCTGACCATCCGGGAAGTACTGGCTTATGAATAAATTACATCTCAATCAAAAAGGAAAGGAAATCAAAATGAAGAAAAAAATGCTTTTAGTCGGGACGTTGGTTATAGCAAGCAGCCTTGTATTTTCTGCTTGTGCTAAAGAAAGTGATTCCTCCACCAGCACGCAGCCTCTCAATGCCGAGGTGGTAAGTTCAACGGTTGTCGCGGAAGGCATGCTGATTCCGCAGCAAGATGCCACCCTAGCCTTCGAAACAAGCGGCACCGTCACCTCCATCCGTGTTTCGAAAGGAGATACCGTCAAAGCCGGGGATGTCTTGATGGTGATCGGAGATCAAACCCAGCTTGAAGCGCAACAAAAATCTATCACCGCGGACCTGATCAATGCCCAGCAGGCGCTGGACGACCTGAATCAGAACGCCGGAGTTGATAAGCAGACCGCCTGGAAAAATTTAATGGATGCTCAGGAAGCTTTCAACGATGCCCAAGAAGAGTACGATGATCTGGATGAAGATGAATATGAGGACGATTTACAGGATGCCGAGGAAGATGTCATTGATGCCCAGCAAGATGTGGAAGATGCACAGGCGGACCTAGAGGAATATCTTGACTTGGATGAGGATAATAGCACTCGCCAGCGTTATGAGGATGACCTGAAAGATGCACAGGATACCTACAATGAAGAGGTACGTGCCAAATCAGAGATCCAACTGGAACATGACCGCATCGTAAACGCCTATCAAGACGCCGAAGCTGCCTTGGCGGTAGCTCAGGCAGAATATGACAAACGCCAAGACGGTCCGGATACCGATATGCTGGCATCCCTGACCGCTCAAATCGACAGCTTGCAAGCCAGCCAGAGCGCGGTGGAAGAGCAGTTGGCGAAAATGTCCCTCACCGCTCCCTTCGATGGGCAGGTGATGGAAACCTATATTGATGAATTCGAATTTGCATCACCAGAGCAGCCCGTGCTCGTCATCGCCAGTACTGATCAATGGTTGGTTGAAACCACCGACCTGACCGAATTGGAAGTGGTCAACATCAAAGAAGGACAGCCAGTCAGCATTGAAGCAGAAGCCTATCCCGGCGTAACCTTCTCAGGGACCGTGGAATCCATCGGAATTTATCCCAAGATGGATCAGGGTGATGTGCTATATACCGTACGCATCAAGGTCAACGCACGTGACCTACCGGCTTTAAGATGGGGCATGTCGCTCACCGTCACCTTCGAACAAGAATAGCATTTCCATTCCAAATTAAAAAGAGATGGCATTTACCATCTCTTTTCATTTAAAAAATTATTTTTAAATTAGATGTTGAAGCGGATCTCCACAATATCGCCGTCTTGCACGACATAGTTCTTTCCTTCCAGGCGCAGCTTCCCGCGATTGCGCGCTTCTGCCATGCTGCCCGCATCCATCAGGTCATCATAAGCGATCACTTCAGCTCTGATGAAACCCTGCAGCATATCGCTGTGGATAGTTCCGGCTGCTTCAGGCGCGGTTGCTCCTGTATGAACCGTCCAGGCATGCACTTCCTTCTCACCAGCGGTGAAGAAAGACAGTAAACCAAGCAATTCGTAGGATTCACGGATCATGCGGCTCAGCCCTGGCTCCTCAATACCATACTCTTGTAGGAATATTTCCGCTTCTTCTTCGGGTAGCTGCGCTATTTCCATCTCGATCTTTCCCTGCAAAGGGATCAGCCGGTAGTTTGCTCCAGAACCTGTTATCGATGGAACAGCCTGCCCTTCGGAAAGATTTAACACCACCAGCATCGGTTTACGGGTCAAAAATCCATACCCTTGAATCAGGCGTTCTTCTTCATCATCCAGAACAAGAGTTCGGAGAGGTTGCTCGTGCAGCAGGGTATCGTTCAGCTTCTCGAACAGTTTTGTCTCGCGTTCTATCTCTATCTTATCTCGCCCCCCTTTTCGTCCGTCATCATGCAAGCGTTCCAGTTTTGATTCGATCTTAATCTGGTCATTCAAGAGCAGTTCTGCATCCATATTGGCAATGTCTCGAGCCGGGTCGATACTGCTCAATACATGGGCTACATTTTCATCTTCAAAACAACGCACCACATGGATGAACCCATCCATCTGTGAAAGCTGGTTCAGTAAAGAACCTGAAATTGCGCCTGCATTACCGCTTCCCAAACCGGCAATATCCACATAGGTTACTTTTGCCCGCACTGTTTTCCGGGCGCTGTAAAATTCCACCAACCGATCCACACGTTGATCGGGAACATCTACAACTCCAGTGTGGATTTCCATCTTCCCGGCAGAATCGGTGGGTTGGGATGCACGTGTGAGCGCATTGAAAATAGTGGTCTTTCCTGATTGTGGTAAACCGATGATACCTAATCTCATGAGTACTTCCTTAATAATATTGAATATCGTTCTTTGCGACAATTCTAACTCGAAATAGATAAACTCGCTTTACCTTGACCGGTATTTGGAAGTTGGATATACTTTGCTTTACGCAAGCCGGAGTGGCGGAATAGGCAGACGCGCACGACTCAAAATCGTGTTCCTTCGGGATTGTGGGTTCGATTCCCACCTTCGGCATTCCACTCAAACCAGCTTTTAGCTGGTTTTTTCGTTAATACAATTTTTCTATGAATACAGCCGTTCCGCGAACTAAGAGAGGTGCTGTATGCTACTTACAGCATTCTCATTCTGCTCTTATAATTTAGAATAGACCAAATAAAAATAAGATTGTTATTTTACAGTAAAATCAGGCAACCATTTCATCAGGAGGGTCCTTTGAATACAAGATTAAAGATCGCGGTCCCTATGGCAGGGCTGGGAACCAGGATGCGACCACATACCTGGAGCAAACCCAAACCACTCATTCATGTGGCTGGTAAGACCGTATTTGATTATGTGCTCGACCAGTTCAGTAGTGTGCCAGGTTATGAAGATGCTGAATATGTATTGATCATCAGTCCCAATCAGGCTGACCAAATTGAACCCTATATCCAGGAAAAACACTCCGAAAAGACCATCCATATCGTGGTGCAGGAACAGATGCGGGGGCAATCTGATGCACTGTACCTTGCCAAAGATCTGTTGGATGGTCCATTGCTGATGGCATTTTCAGATACCTTGATCGAAACCGATCTCAGTTTTCTGGCTGATGTAAAAGAAGATGGCATCGCCTGGGTGAAACCCACCCCTGACCCGCGCCGTTTCGGTGTCGCCGAAGTGAACAAGGCTGGCTACATTACGCGCCTAATCGAAAAACCCACCGACATCACCAACAACCTGGTGGTGGTCGGCTTTTATTACTTCCGTGATGGGCAGGCGCTCATCTCTGCCATTCAGAAACAGATCGAACGCGCTATTAGTTTAAAAGGAGAGTATTTCCTGGCTGATGCGATCAACATCATGATCGAAGATGGAGCAAAATTTAAAACCCGCATTGTTGAGACCTGGCTGGATGCCGGAAAGCCGGATGCGCTGCTTGAGACCAATAAATATCTGCTGGATCACGGTCAAGATAACACCGCTATCGCTTCCCAGCGGGAAGACGTGACCATTATCCCTCCCGTTTACATAGATTCGAATTCCACCATAAAAAACTGCGTGCTCGGTCCACACGTTTCCATTTCATCCAATTGTGAGATCAACAATGCGCTCATACGAAATTCGATCATCGAAGAAGGCGCCACCATTAACGAAATGGTTTTGGAAAATTCCCTGATTGGTCGCAATGCCAACGTGAAAGGTCGCGCCGAACAGATGAATATCGGTGATAATTCCTGGATTGAGATCTGAGTAATTATGATTTTTTCCTCGTAATAGGATTATTTAACTGTCTGGTATTTCCTATCAACCTCACGTATACTACTGTGAAATTTTTCAATCCCTTTCAGCAATCAAGGAGCTGTGATGCAAAAGAATTACCTGAATCAAAAAGTCCAAAATATCCATCCATCCATTATCCGCCAGTTCTTTGATATCGCAGCTACCATGAAAGATATCATCTCCCTCGGGATCGGGGAACCAGATTTCACCACACCTGACCCTATTCTCAAAGCGGGTATCAAATCTCTGCAGGATGGTGAGACACACTACACCTCCAATCTTGGTATCACTAGGCTGCGCGAGGTAATCGCTGACCATCTGCAAAAGCTCTACGGCGTTTCGTACGATCCACAGAACGAGATTATCATTACCGTAGGGGGCTCAGAAGCGCTGTACCTGGCAACCAATGCGCTGCTTGAGAATGGAGATGAAGTCGTCATACCAACCCCCTGTTTTGTATCCTACCAACCGGAAGTTTCCCTGGCTGGTGGTGTTCCGGTAGAGGTTCCCACCTGTATGGAAGAGGGCTTCAACCTGCACATTCCATCTATAGAAAAAGCCATCTCCCCTCGCACCAAAGCTGTGCTCATCAATTACCCCAACAACCCAACCGGCGCGGTTTCATCACGAGAATGCCTGTTGGAGCTCGCACGCATTGCCGAAGAGCATGACCTGATCGTCATATCCGATGAGATCTATGACCGGCTGGTATATGGGGTCGAACATATTTGCTTTTCCTCCCTCCCTGAAATGCAAAAAAGAACCATCCTTATAGGCGGTTTTTCAAAGGACTACGCCATGACGGGATGGCGCCTTGGGTATGTAGCCGCCCCGGCAGACATTGTAAAAGGAATGCTGCTGCTGCATCAATACACCATTATGGCGGCTCCCACCATATCACAGATCGCTGCTATCACTGCCATTGTGGAAGGTGAACCATACGTGGAAGCGATGCGCAAAGAATATGACAGCCGCCGAAGATTGATCGTGGATGGATTGAACTCCATCGGACTGCCAACCGTCGAACCGCACGGCGCTTTCTATGTTTTCCCGCAGGTGAGCGGAACAGGGCTGGATGAAAACACTTTTACGCAAAGGCTACTGCATGAAAAAAAGGTTGCAGTAGTTCCCGGCATTGCCTTCGGAGATGCAGGCAAGGGATTTGTGCGCTGTTCGTACGCCACCGCATCCGATCAAATTGAAGAAGCATTGAACAGAATGGACCAATTCGTTAAAAGCCTGTGATACAAACCTTGCGGGATGGTAAAATCATGGACAATTCAACGTCTAGAGATGATGCATGCCGTATTTTACCGATATTGGTCTTGAAGTACATGTAGAACTATCCACACAGACAAAAATGTTTTGTGGCTGTCGTGTGGTGGATCCCATCAACGCACAACCCAATTCTTCGGTTTGCCCGGTCTGTCTGGGCATGCCCGGGACATTGCCAGTGGTGAACAAGCAGGCGGTTGAATACGCCATCAAAGCCGGTCTGGCGCTGCACTGCCAGATAGCCGAACAGAGTATCTTCGCGCGCAAAAACTATTTCTATCCAGACCTACCCAAAGGATTCCAGATCTCACAGTACGAATATCCCATCACGTATGATGGTTGGATCTCTATACCCCTCCCATCCGGGGAAAAAACTATTCGCATCCGGCGAGCACATCTTGAAGAAGATACCGGTAAATTGAATCACTACAATAATGCCGACCAGTTTTATTCGCTGGTTGATTTGAATCGAGCAGGCATACCGCTGCTGGAAATTGTCACCGAACCGGATATGCACACCATCGAAGAAGTGCGAGCCTACAGCCAGGAACTTCGCCTGCTGCTGCGCCATCTCGATATCACTAGTGGGGACATGGAAAAAGGCGCCATGCGCTTTGAGGCGAATGTATCTATGCGAGAGAGCAAGAGCGCACCGATGGGTACACGCGTTGAGATCAAAAATCTCAATAGTATCCATATCATGGAAAAAGCGATCGCTTTCGAACTGGTGCGTCAACAGAAGATTTTATCAGAGGGCGGCAAGATCGTTCAAGAGACATTAGGATGGAATGAAACAACGGGTGAAACCTTCACACAACGCAGCAAGGAAGAAGCGCATGATTATCGCTACTTTCCAGAGCCCGATCTTCCTCCTCTCATGGTGAGCGAAGAATGGATTGCTGCGATTGCTGAAGAACTTCCCGAGCTACCCAACCAAAAACGAACCCGTTACATCCATGAATTAGCCCTGCCAGCTGATAAGGCTGAAGTGTTGATCCAGGATAAATCCGTCAGCGCTTTCTTTGATGCTCTGGTCAGCCAGGAAACAAAAGTAGATCCCAATGTGCTGGCAAACTGGGTGCTCGGCGATATTTTCAGCTGGATGAATGAGAGTGGGGAAGCTATCGCAGAACTCAAAATCTCCCCTGAGGATCTATCAGAAGTAATCGAACTGGTTCAAAACCATGTGGTCAACAAAAATACAGCCAAAGACATTTTAAAGGAGATGTTGCAAACAGGCACACCTGCAAGAGACATCATCCGAGAAAAAGGGCTCGAACAGATATCATCTGATGATAGGATTGAGAGCATCGTCCGAGATGTGCTCATCAAGAACCCCGAAGAAGTAGAGAGTTTCCATTCAGGAAGGGAAAATCTGTTTAACTGGCTTTTTGGGCAAGTAATGCAAGCAGCCAAGGGAAAAGCAGACCCACAAAAAGTGCGCCAGATTCTCAAGCGCTTGCTTATAGAGTAAAAACGCCAATCTCTTTTTGTAATTTTTATGCCGAAAGACATCATCCCGATTGGCGAGCTTCTTCATCTTGACGGGTGTGGGGGAACCTTTAAACTAAAGAAAAAGGTATAAGACTGTGTCAGTAGTTTTCTTCACCACCGATGAAGAGGCAATTCTTTACCAAAAACAATTTTAGTGGAGTGTATTAACCATGAATGAAACAACCAATGCCTTTAAAATGGCTCAACAGCAGTTTGACCATGTGGCAGAACAGTTACGGTTGGATCCGCAAGTGCGTGAGTACTTACGTTGGCCAATGCGTGAGTATCATTTCCGGATTCCCGTCCGAATGGACGACGGCAACATGAAAGTTTTTGAGGGCTTTCGTGTACAACACAACGATGCTCGTGGTCCCTGCAAGGGTGGCATCCGATTTCACCCCTCAGAAACAGTGGATACGGTGCGCGCACTGGCAACATGGATGACATGGAAATGTGCTGTTGCGGATATCCCACTGGGTGGTGGCAAAGGTGGTGTCATCGTCGATCCAGCAACGTTGAAAATCAGCGAAAAAGAACGCCTGTGCCGTGGATATATTCAAAATATATGGCAGGCGATCGGACCACGCCGTGACGTTCCCGCCCCAGATGTGGGTACAACCCCCCAGATGATGGGTTGGATGATGGATGAATATTCCAAACTCTCCGGTCAGTACACTCCTGGTGTCATCACTGGAAAACCGATCGGCGGTGGTGGTTCCCAGGGTCGTACTGAAGCAACCGGTTATGGCGTATTGTACAATTTACGCGAAGCTATGCTGCGCCTGAAGATCGATCCTGAAAAAAGTACAGTTGCCATCCAGGGTTTTGGAAACGTAGCCCAGTACGCAGCCATCGGTTATACAGAATTGTTCAAAGGAAAAGTTATCTGCGTTTCTTACTGGGATCGGCACGACCGCACTTCCTACGTTGTCGGCAAAGACGATGGTATTGACGCAAAATACCTGCAATCCATCACCGATCAATATGGAACCATCAACAAAGACCTGGCAAAACAAGCCGGTTACAAGATTGAAGACGGCTCTGTCTGGCTTCAGAAAGATGTGGATGTTCTCATCCCCTCCGCGATCGAAGGTCAGATCAACGCCGAAACAGTCCAGCAGATCAGCAGCAAGGTCCGCATCATAGCGGAAGGCGCTAACGGTCCTACAACTCCTGAAGCCGACGAGGTGCTGAAGAACAACAATGTCTTCGTCATTCCCGACTTCCTGTGCAATGCCGGTGGTGTGACCGTCTCTTATTTTGAGAGTGTTCAGAATGATATGAATTTCTATTGGACTCGCAAGGAAGTTCTTGAAAGATTGGATGACAAGATCACCGAAGCATTCAAGAGCGTATATGAGATGAGCCAGAGTGAAAAAGTGTTCATGCGCGATGCAGCTTATATGGTAGCCATCAATCGTGTGGTAACAGCCATGCAACTGCGCGGCTGGATATAAGCTCCTGATTTCTGAAATCAAAAGCCAGAGATTCATCTGGCTTTTTTGTTGTTTTCTACAATATCATTGATACAATAAATTCACGCGTAGCAAATAGTATTTTCTGCAACTGGAAAATTACGTGCGCTCGTTGTATACTTTTTACAATCCAATATTCCGGGAGGGAGTAAACGCATGAAACTAACCATCTCACAGCAACAACTTGCCCATGGGCTCAGCATCGTCACCCGGGCTGTATCTCCCCGGAGTACTTTGCCTGTTCTAAATAATATTTTGCTCGCGACCGATGAAGGTCGTTTGAGATTATCCGCCACCAATCTTGAACTAGGAATTACCAAATGGATTGGAGCACAGATTCAAGAGGAAGGTTCCATTACAATACCAGCACGCATCTTCTCCGATCTGATCGGAACGCTCCCCGGAAATAATGTTGATCTCACCCTTAATACCCGTACACAAACCCTGAACATTCACAGCGGCGCTTCAAACTTTGATATCAAGGGCATTGATGCGCAGGAATTTCCCCCCATGCCTGTTCCGGACCTACAAAACAGCGTTGAATTGAACATTGCTGATTTCAAAGAGATGATCCAACAGGTCAGTTTTGCAGCTTCTTCCGATGAAGCACGCCCGGTTTTACAAGGTGTCATGATGGAAATTGGCAACAATGAGATCACCCTGGCTGCCACCGACGGATTCCGTATTTCCGTCAAGAAGACCTCGCTCTCCACCCCCATTCCATCACCGGTTAAAGTCATTATCCCAGCACGTTCTCTGAGTGAGTTAGCCCGCATCGCTACCAATGGAGATGAATCCATCCGCATGGTTGTTCCTGAAGGACGAGGACAAGTCATCTTCCATTTGAAAGATGCCGAAGTGGTCTCGCAGTTGATCGATGGGAAGTTCCCCGATTACAATGCCATCATCCCGCGCACGTTTAAAACCACTACCACCCTCACCACCTCTGAATTTCAGAAAGCCTGCCGCCAGGCTGAGATCATCGCACGCGAAAGCAACAATGTCATCCGTATGCATATTCAACCGCAGGAACAGGGCCCTGGCATTGTTGAGTTTTCCACCCAATCCGAGGAACGCGGTTCGGGCGAAGTGGTGGTAGAGGCAAACATTGATGGTCCGGAACTGCTGATCGCATTCAACGTCAGTTTTTTACTCAATGTTCTGGACGTGGTCGCAACACCCAACACCATCATGGAAACCAATGCGGATAATACACCCGGGTTGATCCGTCCCGTAGGAGACGATTCTTATCTGCACGTAATCATGCCAATGCACCTCGGATAATCGGGACTTATGTAACCGTATCTACTCCTGGCATTTTGTTATAATCGCACGACAAAAGGTAGCTACACCTATCCTTCCATGTACCCTATGTTTTTATGAGCTCCTTTTATTTCAGAATAAGGACGTTTTTGTATGCAGGATTTTTCTAATTCCACCGATCGTTTGATGAGCATCACTCTGGCTATAGGACATTACCCAATCCTCAGTGATCGCATCCGCCACAAAATGCGCGAGGAACTATTCCGCCGCAATATTATCACGCAGGTCGATTTTGAATCTGAAGTTCGTGAAAAAGCCATCCAATCGCAGCAGCGGGAAGGTGTTAACAACCCGGTTGGAGAAGAACCAGCAGATATCTGGGAAAAGCGCGCCACTCGTGTACGCGACCAGCTCACAGACCTGCTCTTCAGCCAACATTTTTCCTACGACTTGTTTCAGGAGATTGTGACACGTGTTTTAGTGGAACGAGGTGTCAACACCAATAAACACACCATCGATTTCAATCCAGAACTTGCCCCGCAAGAACTGGTTTTCGAACACGCCTGGTCAATCCTGCGCTTACCTGCAGAAGAGCAGAAGCAGTATTATCACCACCTGGAAGAATCCATCGTTGTGCTCATCCGCACCATGATCAGCGACCAACTGCCCTATATCAACATCGCAAAACACTGGTTCACCATACAGGACCTTTCTGAGATCCGTAAACGCAAGATTGGAACCGGACGCATCGGCGGTAAAGCAGCCGGAATGCTGCTGGCACATCGCATCCTCGAAAACGAACTGGATGATGACCTCAAACCGCTGCTGGCGAAACCGGAATATTTTTTCATCGGTTCTAACGAACAATACTCTTTCATCACCATGAACCGCTTTGAGCGCTGGAATGATCAAAAATACAAAAGCGAAGAACAGATGCGCGAGGATTATCCCAAGATCGTGGATGATTTCTTGAAAGGGAATTTTCCTACCGACATTCTCGAAAAACTGGAAGATCTCTTACAAAATATCGGGGATTCACCTCTGATCGTGCGCTCTTCCAGCTTGCTGGAAGATTCCTTCGGCACCTCCTTTGCCGGCAAGTATGATTCCTTCTTCCTACCCAATCAAGGCAGTTATGAAGAAAATCTGCTCGCTCTTACAGAAGCCATCACACGAGTTTGGGCATCAACGCTAAATCCTAACGCACTGCTGTACCGTCGTAAAAAGGGGTTGCAGGATTACGATGAGCGCATGGCAATTCTGATCATGAGGGTCGAAGGGGAACATTTTGGAAAATATTACATGCCGGATGCCGCAGGCGTAGCATTCAGCCGGAACTTGTACCGTTGGGCTCCCCAAATCCGCCGAGAAGATGGTTTTGTACGCATCGTCTGGGGGCTAGGTACACGAGCGGTCGACCGGGTTGGGAATGATTATCCCCGACTGATCGCCCTCAGCCACCCCTTGCTGCGCCCCATGCCAGACTTCCAAACAGTCGAACGCTGTTCACAGAAGTATGTAGATCTCATTGATATTGAGAAGAACGAGTTTGAAACCCTGCCCATTCAGGATGTAATTGATAGTGATTACATTCCATTAAAATACATTGCGCAACTGCGTGAAGAAGGTTACTTCGCACCCATGCACAGTCGTTTGATGGAAAAAGACCGCCAGCGCATTGTATTGACATTTGACGAATTGCTGCGCAAGACCAATCTGGCAACCAGCATGCGTAAGATACTGCAGAAACTAGAGAAAAATTACAACGCGCCGGTAGACCTGGAATTTACCATGAACATTGATGAAAAAGAAATAGGGAAACCTACCATCCAGTACACGATCTTACAATGCCGACCGCAAAGCCATCTTTCGGATAGCATTGACAGCCAGATTCCCAGCGATCTGGAAGAAAAGGACATCCTTTTTTCGACATATTTCATGGTGCCACAGGGGACAGTGCAAAACATCAGCTATGCACTATTTGTCCAGCCCGAAGAATATTATAAACTGGATGAAACCGGTCGTTTCAAGCTGGCAAGATCCATCGGGCAACTGAATGCAATCATGGAAGAAAAACAGTACGTATTGATCGGACCGGGAAGATGGGGAAGTACCAATACCGATCTGGGTGTTCCCGTTGCGTACAGCGATATTTTCAACACAGCTGCTCTTATCGAGCTCTCGGGTAAAGATATTGGCGCCGCACCAGAACCCTCCCTCGGAACACATTTTTTCCAGGATCTACTCGAAGCACAGATCTACCCGCTGGCTATTTTAGTAGATGACCCGGAAAATGCCTTTCAAAAAGCCTTCTTTTACCATGCACCCAATCATATCGGTGAATTCCTAAAAGTTGATGAAGAAATGAAGAATACCTTACGGTTGCTGGCAATTGCGGATTATCGCAAAGGAAATCACTTAAAAATAATTATGGATGAGGAAAAGAGTTATGGAGTGGGCTTTTTAGAACCCGACACGGATGAATAACACTCAAAAGAGCCAGGTTTTTTTAATCGCCCGGCTCTTTTATTCTGTTTGATTTAGAACATTATTTCTATTTCCATTGCGGGGGAACATCTTGCAGCAAATCATCCACGCCGACAAAAGTATAACCAAGTTCTTCTATCCCAGTGATGGTATCGTAAAAATTCTGCGAGGGCTGCCAGTGATGGAACATAAATGAAACCACCCCATCACGAACCACAGAATACATGGCTGACAGTTGCATCTTCCCCTGTGGTGTAGGTGGGACTCCAAATTCATCCTCACCACCCTCTTCCAAATACCCCAGATTTTCAGGCAGGATGCGCAACCCATAGATCGAATTAAAAATCTGATATGGAAAAGTCTGCGATACATAAGGAATCTTAGAAAAATCCTGGTGAGTTGTTTCATCAATAACAGTCATGTCATTAAAAACCATGACGCGCTCATAAACTACATCGAAATATTTATCCAGAGCAAAATAGGTGTTAGGTGAAGCTGAATAATGAGGGGTCTCCCAGATGACCGGGGCATACCCCAGGGCTTTCTCATATTGTTCAGTACCAGCCGCGATCCGCCCAGAAGCCCAAGTATAGTCGTCCTCCGGGAATGGGGTATCTTTCTCTCCATCCCAGAACTCATAATCGACCCCGGTGATGGAATCATGCTGATGGGTATAACCGTGCATAATGGGTGTGCCGCCATGTTCGATCATATATTTGATGAGGTCCTGCAACATGAAATCCTCATAGAGATAAACAGTCTTGCCTGGTTCTCCCCAAATGCCTTCCGGATCCGTATTGACCGGGATAACACCAAAAGCAAAAGGAATCCCATTTTCGTACAGAAAATTTACCTGTTCGCGCACCACGTCGTAATTCACATTCCCAGGAGTCAGGTCTTCAAAACGCAGCAGCGCTCGATGCAATTCTGTGCTATCGGTTCCCAGCAAGTCATGCAGCAGATCAGCGAATACCAAATAGCTGGCATAGAAATTTGCCAGCGGGTTGTGAGTGATATAGTAAAAATTACCGCAACGAATGGCATAGGGTTGGTTCGTAGAATCTGAGAATTGCAGAGAGGCTAACTCTTCACACCGTGAACCCGTTTCAATGGTTACCAAGTTGAAGTAGACATCTGACTCTAAACGCGGCAGCTCTTGATCCTTATAAAGGATTTTGACATCTGGATTGATAATATCTGCTTCCACATACTCAAAGCCCAATTTTGCTGCTGCATCCCATTCTTCGCTATTAAATAGTTGCCAGATATTAGAATTCATCCACATGAATGGATTTTTTGAATCAAACACGTCACGTAAGAAATCTTCACTGAGGGGATAATCATAAATATTCCCAATGTAGATACCGGCAGCAAAATTTGCCAGTGAACCAGCCTGGTATGCCGCCACATCCATAACAGTTACATCCGTCCTGAAGTGTCCCAGCAGGTTTTCCACCATGTTGGCATACAGTTTTCCATAATTCCACTGATCGGCAGGGTCATCATCATAAAACACAATCACCTTTTTTATGGCAGTAGTCGGATCCTGCGCATCAGCGGATGACTCTTCAACTTTGGAAATTTCAATCTGGTTAACCTTGGGAACCGTGGGGTTGCTGCACCCCATAATAAGTGTTGTTAGGAACAGTATACTAAAAAGTGCTTTCCAGCGATGGGTGGATTCACTCTTTCTTTTCATATCTACCTCACAATCATTAATCCGTCAGTAATTTTTGTCTGTTGAATGAGCTAACCGCAATGCGTCCGATGATGGCTGTCAATGCCCAACATCCCAGCCCAATAAAAAATGCTACCCGTTGGCTCAAAAATAGTACGCCGGTCATCTGACCGATGAAAAAGACTACCACCACCAGAACTACCGATGAACTGGTTTGATAGGCGCCCATGAAGGTTTGCACTTTTGTTGAAACCAGCACGGTCAGAGAAATGCTCATTGCGACTAATGCAGGAGTCACCCAGAAGATCAACCACCACCATACCGGCAACGGAAACCATATTCTCCCAAAATAAGAGTAAGGAACTACATTAACAATAATGCTATAGAGCACAAAACACAACCAGGTAATCAAGATAGCCGGCAGCGCCGCTGCCATCACCTTCCCCGCAAATAATTCCTGGTCGCTGATGGGCAGATACAGGAGTGCCTCCAACGTTTTGCGTTCTTTCTCACCGGCGAAAGATTCTGCCGCAATAGTGGTAGCAAACATCAAAGGCACGATCAGAAACATGGGAGCGAACACATAACCCAGCATGGTAACAATCATGGTCTGGGTAGGATCCAATCCGGTTAGGGTATTCCTCATCTGGATCGGCATTACCTCAAAAAAGACCTGCATGTCAGGATCGTTGGTGAAATCTTCCACAGCTCCTCCGATACCAGGGAGCACCAGTGTGATCAACAGTGGAATCAGAACGATGAAAATAAGAGGAATGATCATCATAGGAAGAAAGGCAGCTTTGTTTTGCCGCACTTCCAGAAGATCCTTCCGTGCAATAACCGTAATCTTTTTAAAATTCACACTGGACCTCCACCCGTTTTTGCAGTTGAAAATAAACCTCTTCCAGAGACGGTTGCTGTGGCGTTACAGACAGGATATCAATATGGTATTGAACCAGCCACGCAACAATTTCTGGAACGGTAGCATAGTCCTCTACATCCAGTATAAATGCATTTGGATTGGATTGTTCACCTTCTTCTACAAATGGCGTAGCAAGCAACTGCCGCCAGGCACCATCCGTCAGTTCATTCCGCAGGGTGAAACGGACACGTTTTCTTAATCCCGCAGCCTCGCGCAGTTCGGCAAGTGTACCCTGCGCCAACAACCTGCCTTTATGCATGATAGCTGCTCGATCACAAACCTGCTCAGCCTCATACAAGCGATGGGTGCAGATCACAACGCTGCAGTTCTCCTCTTTCTTGACCCGTATGATCAGATCCTGCACCTGGTGTGCGATCTCAGGATCCAAATTAGAAGTTGGTTCATCCAGAAAGAGCAATTCTGGTCGGTGCAGTAGCGCTCGGGCTATTGCCAGGCGCTGGCGCATCCCCCTGCTATACGTTCCTACACGCTGGTCAGCATGCTCAGCCAGATCGAAAAAATCCAACAATTCCGCAATGCGCGCTTTCAAGTCAGCCGGAGCCATCCCGTTCAAGGTACCGAAGAACTGCATGTTCTCCAATGCAGTAAGTCTCTCATATAATGCGGGCGTTTCTGTTAAAACACCTGTTTTTCCACGGACAATAATCCCGTCCTTGAGAGGATCACATCCCAGAACCCGGATTTCCCCACTGGTAGCCCTCAGCAACCCGTTTAGTAGGCGAATGGTTGTGGTTTTCCCAGCACCGTTGGGACCCAGCAATGCAAACACTTCCCCTTTCTGTACTTGAAAACTGACATCCTGCAGTGCAAAACCCCCGTTATATTGAAACGCAACTTGCTGAAGACTGATAATATCCATGATTTCCTTTATATGAACCCATCCATTATATAACTTTTCATGGCTTCTATGTTTCACGTGAAACACGATCTTAACAGACGAGATTCTGTTTCACGTGAAACATTTAACCAGGATACATAACCATGACATTACTAGCATTCATTTTTTGCTTGCGTGGTAGAATGTGGTTGCAGTATTTCTGAATATTGGAGGTTTTCTACTATGGAAGCTGAAAAAGGCACCTTCAAGCTAAAACTTGGTTTGGCGCAGATGCTTAAGGGTGGCGTAATCATGGATGTAGTCACACCCGAACACGCCAAAATTGCCGAAGAAGCTGGTGCAGTAGCTGTTATGGCGCTGGAACGCGTTCCAGCTGATATTCGCGCACAGGGTGGCGTAGCTCGCATGAGCGACCCTGAATTAATATTAAAGATCATGGATACTGTTTCCATCCCGGTCATGGCAAAAGCACGTATTGGTCATTTTGTAGAAGCGCAAATTCTCGAAGCCCTTGGCGTTGATTATATCGATGAATCTGAAGTGCTAACTCCTGCAGATGAAGAGCACCACATCAACAAACGTGCATTTAATGTCCCGTTTGTGTGTGGCTGCCGCAATCTCGGCGAAGCTTTACGCCGCGTGGGCGAAGGCGCCGCGATGATCCGCACCAAGGGGGAAGCCGGAACCGGTGATGTGGTTGAGGCAGTTCGGCATGCCCGACGAGTTCTGGGTGATATTCGCAAATTACAGAATTTACCCGATGAAGAAGTGATGGCTTTTGCCAAAGAATTGGACGCTCCTTACGAACTAGTACTTGAGACCCGCAAATTGGGGCGGTTACCGGTGGTTAATTTTGCTGCCGGCGGCATTGCCACACCTGCAGATGCGGCTTTGATGATGCAGCTCGGTGTAGATGGCGTGTTTGTTGGTTCCGGCATTTTTAAATCCGGTGATCCTGCTAAAAGGGCTGCTGCCATCGTAAAAGCTACTACACACTATAACGACCCCAAGATCCTGGCTGAAGTCAGTCGCAATCTTGGTGAACCGATGGTTGGTCGTCAGGTTTCTGATATCCCGCAGCAAGATCTGATTGCAGACCGTGGTTGGTAATCTTTTATGAAAATTGGCGTGCTAGCTTTGCAGGGTTCATTCCATGAGCATCAATATATTCTTGAGCAACTTGGGGTAGATACAGTCCAGGTGCGGTTGCCACATCAGTTAGACGATTTGAATGGGTTGATCATCCCGGGTGGAGAATCAACCACTATTGGAAAATTGGCGGTGGATTTTGGTTTATTTGAGCCACTGCAGCGCTTTGGCAACAAACATGCCATCTGGGGTACCTGTGCCGGTAGCATCTTTCTATCCAAAGACGCCCACCGCAATCAGCCTTTGCTGGGGTTGATGGATATCCAGGTAGAACGCAATGCTTTTGGCAGGCAGGTCGATAGTTTCGAGATCGACCTCGATATACCCATATTGAAAACATTAAATTCACAGAATCTACCCTTCCACGGTATTTTCATCCGTGCCCCCTTGATCGAATCGGTTGGAAAAGACGTTGATGTCCTGGCGAAATTAGCCACGGGCAGAATCGTGGCTGCGCAGCAGGGAACATTATTAGCCACATCTTTCCACCCTGAATTGACGGAGGATGATCGTTTTCACCGTTATTTTCTGGAGGTGGCACAATAGCTATCCGGTCGTTCAATATCTTGGATGTTCCCGCTGCATTGAGGAATGCACAATACGTTCTGTGTTTCGACATGGAACGTGTTTTTTTACAGGATGTTACAAAGCCCACCAATGATTTCCTCAAGAACTATTTTCTTTCAAAGGACTGTTTGTTTTCCTTTCACACCCTAAACCCCGATCAGATCGGGTTCGCACAGATTCAGATCGGTGGGGCTTCTGGAAATCTACTATATGCTTTCTCTGATAAAATTGAGAATTATTCCCTACTCATTGAAGACCTATGCACAACCGCAGGAGAATTGGGGAAAACCCATATCCTTGCTAATGTCCCTGGGGAAAGTGAGCAATTTGCTCTTCTTAAAAGGAACGGGTTTATATCGTATTCGCGACAGGCTTTATGGAAAATAAGCTCCCTCCCATCCCAAGATAATGGCAGAACCACATGGAACATGGCTGACAACACAGATCAGACTGCCATCCGTTCATTCTATTCAAAATACATATCACCACTCGAGATATCGTTGCAGACATGGTCCTTTGCCGATACCTTCCATCTCATCCAGCAGGACCATTCCGGGGGAATACAGGGGATAGCACGGGTGCGCTTTTATATGGATCGAGCGGTGGTTTTACCTATGCTGGATATACAGACAGAAGATCTCAGTCCGTGGTTAACCTCCCTTCTCGGTGAACTCTCGCGCCATTTTTCCACCATCTTCGTGCGTGAACCTCTGAGACAAGATATCTATCATGATTTTCTGAAAGAACATGCACAAGTAATTCTTCCAGAAAATCACTGGCTTGTTCGTAATCTGGTAAACGTAAGTAAAGTTCGAGAACTGCAACCCGCTGAGTTTCGTGACGAAAGAGGTATCCCACGACCCACCACACCCTTCACGAAAAGTTGATTTATAGAATTCTCTTTCGAACAGGTTTTGATTCGTGAGATAATATTGTACACATGAACATGAAGCAAAATAATATTACGGATGATCTGCCAGCTTTATTGAGTATTCTTCCAGCTGAATATACACGCATCCTTGATCGCGAAAACCAAAACAATGATCTGCTTGAGATCATCATGGACCTGGGACGCATCCCGATGGCTCGCTATATTGATCGCGAGATCAACCTGAGCGAAAAAGAAGTGACCAGGGAAGTTCTCAATGATTTATTATCGCGTATTGGTGAATTTGATGGTGATAATAGGGCAGGTATTGAACGAACCTTGCACCGAATTTCGGCTATACGCAACAAAAAAGGCGACGTGATCGGTCTTACCTTGCGTGTGGGTAGGGCAGTTTTTGGCACCATTGACATCATCGAAGATCTCGTTAAATCTGAAAAAAGCATCCTGCTGCTCGGTAAACCCGGCATCGGAAAGACAACCATGTTGCGTGAAGCTGCCCGTATCAGGGCAGAGAATTCGCGCGTGGTGATCGTGGATACATCCAATGAGATCGGCGGTGACGGGGATGTCCCTCATCCTGCCATTGGAAGAGCCAGGCGCATGCAAGTTTCCAATCCTTCTCTTCAACATGAAGTCATGATCGAGGCTGTAGAAAATCATAACCCTGAGGTCATTGTGATCGATGAAATCGGAAGAGAGCTGGAAACGCTGGCAGCCAGGACCATTGCAGAACGTGGTGTGCAACTCATTGCCACCGCGCATGGACGCACGCTCGAAAACTTACTCCTCAATCCCACTCTTTCAGACCTGGTAGGCGGCATCGAATCAGTAACACTCTCAGACGAAGAAGCGCGTCGGCGTGGAACCCAAAAAACCGTGCTCGAACGGCGAGCCCCGGCAACTTTTGATATCCTGATCGAGATACAAGATCGCAATCAATTGGTGATCCATCAAGATGTGGCAGCTGCAGTAGATGCCCTTGTGCGCGGGTATCCTTTGGAACCCGAGATCCGTGTGCGCGATGAGAATGGGGAAATTCACATCCAAGCTCCTCAACCCCATATCGAAACCGCACAGAATCAAGCGCAGGGGATGCGGCGTCAAAATGGCAATGGAAAGACCGGTTCCTATTCACACACTGCCACACCTCCAAGCAAACCTGCCGCAACGGTCGAAAAAGAGCAGGCTCTGCTGCCATCCATGAATATCTATCCCTTTGGTGTTGCCAGAAACCGATTGATCGAAGCCGTCCACCGGCTTGGGTTACCGGTAAAAGTGGTGCGCGATCTGGAAGATGCAGACGTTTTTATCACTCTTAAGTCCTATTACCGCAGCAGGCAAAAGCCTATCCTCCTTGCGGAGGAGCGAGGAATTCCCATTTACGTCTTGCGCGCCAACTCAGAAAATCAGATGGAACAGGCATTGGCTGAAGTCTTCAATCTTGGCGGCTCAACGAACAAACCGTTGAATTATGACCGCATCACACAGGAAGTGCAAACTGCGATCAGTGCTGTCATAGCAGGAAAACGTTGGGTCGATCTGGCACCCGCTTCCGCCAAGGTGCGCCGGTTGCAGCATGAGATGGTTCGTGAAGCAGAATTGATTTCCCATTCCTATGGGGAAGAACCAAATCGCCATGTGCGAATATTTCGTGAGTAATGCCTATGTTTATCACTCTTGAAGGTCCAGATGGAAGCGGAAAAACACAGCAAATTCAATTGCTATCTGAGTTTTTAGAATCACGGGGCAGCAAGGTTTATTTTTCCCGCGAACCAGGAGGGACGGAAATTGGAGACCAGATCCGCGATATCCTCATGGATCTGAAAAATACTTCTATGCGTCCCCGTACCGAAACACTTCTGTTCTGTGCATCCCGTGCCCAGATCGTGGAAGAAGTGATCAAACCTAAACTGGCGGAAGGGTATATTGTCATCCTTGATCGCTATGCTGATTCCACTCTGGCTTATCAAGGATATGGACATGGCAATGATTTGCAAACCATCCGGCAACTGCTCAACTTCGCAACCGATGGGCTGAAACCTGATCTCACTATTCTGCTAGATCTTGCTCCTGAAGTTGGGTTGACTCGTCGCAAACAAGGTGGTGGGGAGTGGAACCGCCTGGATGATTACAAACTTGCCCTGCATAAACGCGTGCGCGAGGGTTATCTGGAGATGGCTGCGCAGGAACCTGAACGCTGGCGCATTCTATCCGCAGACCAACCGATTGCAGTGGTACAATCTAATTTACAAAAAATCATATTAGATTATTTGGAGTAAAATACTCTTATTTGAAACTGAAAGGGAAAAACATGCGCAAATATTTTATCGCCCTCCTTATGGTTGCTCTCCTTTTCGTGGCAGCTTGCTCTAATTCTGGTGAAACAGTTACAACCGCCACTGAGGCAGTTACTGGTTCAGAAGAAACCCCAACGGATGCGGCGACCATGGATGAAACCACCACTGAAGATACAACAACTCCTTTTACGACCGCAGAGGATCCTTGCCAATCCTTTAACCTCGTTGATGATGTATTGCTGTCACCTGTGAATGATCAGGTTCCAGCGGTTTCCGATGCCGATCTGGTGACCGGACCGGCAGATGCAAAATACACCTTCATCACCTACAGCAATTTCACCTGTTCACACTGTGCCAACCTTGAACCCGTGCTGATAGCTTTGCAGCAGCTCTATCCGCAGGATGTACGCTTGGTCTTCCGCTATGTAACCACGGGGTCGATCTCCACACTTTCCGCACAAGCCGTTGAAGCCGCCAATCTTCAGGGAAAGTTTGCAGAAATGAAGGATACCATCTTCGCCGCTCAGGCAACCTGGTGGGAATTCAGCGATGACGAATTCCGTGCCTGGTTGGATGAACGTGCAACCGAATTTGGAATGAATGTAGAACAATTCAATACAGACATGGACGATGAGAATATTGCCAACAAGATCACATACAATCGCTCACTGGTTGATGAGTTGGGCATCACCGGAACACCCACCATGTTCGTGAACAACCGCCAGTACAGCCCGTACCAGGATCGCAGTATTTTCACTCTTGCTACAATGCTAAGAGCGATGGGTATTTCAGATCAACTGCTGGGTGATTGCCCAACGGTTAGCACCGACTTCAAAGACGACCTGCAAGCTGTAATTTCCACCACGCAAGGTGATATCGTGGTTGACCTGTATGAAGATCAGGCACCCAACACAGTTGCTTATTTTAAATACCTCGCAGATAATGGTTGGTATGATAATAGCGACATCTTCATTTCCACCGACGAATATATCGTCAGTGGTGATCCCTCCAACTCCCTGTATGGTGGTCCGGGATTCGTCTTCTATAACGAAATTTCCGAGGGAACTATGGATGAGGAAGGCTTGTTGGTTTCCTTCAACCAATTAGGTACCGGCTATAATTCCGGTCTGTTCATGCTCACCAAGGGTGCAGTAACTGATTTTTCCAGTGATATATCCATTTTTGGAAAGGTTATTGAAGGGCTGGATGTTTTAAGTACCCTGTCCGATCACCCCTACTCGCTCGACCCAGCCGATTGGATCTATGACAGCATCCTCAGCATCACCGTTCAGGAAAAATGACGATTGCAGGACACAAGAACAATGACAGGCTAAAAATCAGCCAATTTGTTCTCAGTTTAATTGCATTTCTTCTTACACTTATCGCTACCGTCGGCTTTTTTGCTGGCGGCAGTGTTTTAAAACCGTACCTCAATTCCGACAATCAGACATCCTCATTTTTTATTTCCATGGGATCCGTCAACGCATTATTGAGTGTGATCCACGGGTACTCTCTTTGGTATGCCTTGAAGAAACCAAAAGAACCCCGGCAATCAGCCTTTAAAAAGATACCTTCTTTTACCTGGGCTTCTATCGCACTACTCTGCCTGGCGGTTTTTTGTTTATTGCAGTTGCTAGCGGGGGTACAGCGATTTTTCTCACCACTTTATGCTTTCTTAACTCCGCTGGCTATTGCCATCCCCCTGTGGTGGTTCGTCGAATTTGGAAAAAGAAAGCTGCCTGCCATATCAGCACGAAAGATCAGCGGAGCGCTCAGCGTCGGTTCCAGTTACACTATGCTTTTCATTCTTTTTCTGGAGATCGTTTTCATTGCCTTTATCCTTGCAGCAGCTCTACTCTATCTATCATCACAACCACCCGTACAACAAGTGATGAAGTCTTTCTCATTTCCAGCAGATCTAGCCCAAATTGATTTGCCGTTTTTAGAACGCTATCTGCGTGTGATCCTTCAGGAGCCCCTGCTGGTTTTGGGAATTTTCCTCGTGATCGGTTTTATCCTCCCGTTCATTGAAGAGAGCATGAAGCCGATCACGCTTTGGGCTCTCCGCAATCGTTCGCTCTTAGCTTCAGATGGTTTTGTTTTAGGTCTTTATTTTGGAGCCGCCTTTGCTCTGGTAGAAAGTACACTCGCGATAAGCCAGCTTGGCTCAGAAATTTGGGTTGAAAGCATAGCCCTGCGTGCAGCCACATCGCTCATACACATCACTTGCAGCGGATTGGTAGGGTTTGGATATGCTACCTCAATGCAGTCGCAAAAAAGAGAAGAGAGTCCAAGACCTTTTTTGACAGCTGTATTTCTGCATGGACTATGGAATTCCCTGGCGTTGTTATCGAGCTCTCGCCTGATAACAACCACGTTAAATATCACTCTGGCGCTACCAGAAATTTATGATATTCTTTTTCCCGCTGCTCTGGTCATTGAATGGATTGCAACATTGTTACTGTTATCACGCATGAATAAAGAATTGCAGCAAAATATCCATCCCCCGGAACATAACGAATTTAATGATCTTAGTGTTCATACAAATGATGTAGAATAAAAATAGGAGAACAATGTAGTGAAAAGATCAACACTGCAGCGTATTGTCCGTTTTTTAATGCGCTCAATTACTGATACTGAATTCTTTGGGTTAGAGAACATTCCCGCAGAGGGAGGGGTGATTATTGCTCTCAATCACCTCAGTTATATTGATATCCCGGTCTTATTTGTCAACCCACGCCGGTCAGATATTACTGCATTGATCACAACGAAATATAAAACGCATGCCTTCATCCGCTGGTTTTCTGAGACTGCTGAAGGAATTTGGATCGATCGAGATGTAGCGGATTTTACCGCTATTCGAAAAGCATCTCAAGCACTGGCGCAGGGTAAAGCTCTGGGTATTTCACCTGAGGGTACCCGCAGCCAGAATCATGAATTAGCCGAGGGGAAACAGGGTACCGCATTGTTAGCCCTCAAAAGCAATGTGCCAATCGTGCCAGTGGGTATTCAAGGAACTGAATTTGCCATTGACAAATTTAAGCATTTTAAAAAACCTCATATGATCGCACGCTTTGGTCAAACATTTACTTTGGCTCCCATTGATGATGCTGTCAACCGTGCAGAAACACTGCAGTGCTACACAGAAGAGATCATGTGCCGCATTGCTGTATTGCTGCCAGAAAAATACCGGGGGTTTTACAAGGATCACCCTCGATTGCAAGAATTTGCCATTTAACCATGCCTAAACTGGTGCTTCTCTGGCTTTCAGCAGGTTTTATAGCTGGAATTGTCATCGCCGGAGAAGCATCTTTTGTTATTTCACTCTGGCAGTTGAGTATTGGTATCATCGCGGGGGTTCTAATTGCTTTTTTCCTCAAGAAAAAAAATTTCTTGAGGAGTGTCTTTGTGGTCTTACTGGTAACTGCTTTTCTGCTTGGTATGGCGCGATATCAATCTGAAGAAGTAAATCCACAATCAGGTAAAAGCGTTCTTTCTCTTTCCGAATGCAAGTCGTGCAATATGCATGTGATCGTGCAGGAACCCTCTCGCGAATATATTACCTACAGCGAAACAAAGTTAAAGCTGGTTCAATATCAGGATAAAGACGGTGTCTGGCATTCTGATGAAGCTATCCTGGTGATGCGCTTGCCGGCTTCGTTTCATTTTGAATATCATGCACAGATCACCCTGCAAGGAGAATTGGTATCCGCAATCAAACCAGGGGAAAAACCACATACCTCTTGGCTGAAAAGAAACCGGGTTGATTATCAAATTTTCTATCCGACCATCTCCTCTGTAACACCACCCAGCGGTTCCTCGTTTATAGGGAATTTATATGAACTCAAAACCACCGCATATCACGTTCTGCAAACCTTGATGCCTTTCCCCGAATCGGAGTTAATGGCAGGTATCTTATTGGGCATCGAATCAAGAATCCCGGAGTATCTGCGAGAAGCCTACCGTTTGACAGGAACCGCGCATATCATTGCCATCTCCGGGTTCAACATCTCGCTGCTTGCAAACACCATCAGCCGCGTATTCCATCATATTTTTCCATCTCGTATTGGCGCACTGATTTCCATTATCACAATTGCCATCTATACCGTTTTGGTCGGTGCTCAGCCTGCAGTACTGCGAGCTGCACTGATGGGAATTCTCGCCATCCCGGCATACCTGATCGGGCGCAAGATCATCGGCGTGCATGCGCTTGCCATCGCAGCAGCCTGTATGGCTTTGGAGAATCCCTATATCCTATGGGATACTGGATTTCAACTTTCTTTTTGTGCTACCTTCGGAATTCTCACCTTTATTGATTATTTCACAGAAAAAACTGATATATTCCTGAATAAAATTGCTGCGCCATCCCAAAAATGGCTGCTGGGAATAATTAAAGAAAACACACTGACCACTTTGTGCGCTCAGATTGCCACTCTCCCAATTCTCTTCAAGCATTTCGGTGAACTCCCGTTGATTGCTCCTCTAGTAAACATGCTCATTCTGCCCCTGCAGCCGGGTCTGATGCTATCGGGAGGGATCGCTCTAGTGGCAGGTTTGATCTTCTATCCCTTTGGAAGAATTATGGGGTTGCTGACATGGATACTTGCGGCATTCAATGACCAGATCATCCTGCTTTTTGCTCAAATACCACTCACCATAACACTTGAGGGAAATTTGTGGTACTGGATCGGTATTGGGATAAATCTGCTTCTACTTGTACACATTTTTCAGGAAAAGAAAAAATATGGGTGTGAACAACAGTTCACTTGAGATCTTTCTCGTCAGCGGTACGTTTCCACACAACCACCGTCAAGTCGTCATGAGAGGAAGCTTCTTTCCGCTCACCACATAAATACTCTCTCAGCATCGCAACGATCTGGTCGGGGTCTGCGTTTCGATGGCGGTGGATAAAATCCTGCAATTCTACTTCATCGAACGGTTTTTGGCGAACCACTGCATCAAGGACCCCATCTGTATAAAGGAAAAGAAAATCGCCCTTTTGCATATGTATCTGTTTTTGTTCATATGAGATGTAGGGTTCTAATCCCAATGCCATGCCCGTGGGTGTTAATGGGGTCATTTTCCCCGTCTTCCTTTCGTAATACATAGGAGGATTGTGCCCACCATTCACATACGTCAGCACCCCGGTCTTTTGGTCGAGGATTGCAAAGAACATGGTGACAAACATGCTTTCCTGTGCATCCTGATGAATCAAGTAGTTGGTACGCGTGATGATCTCTGCTGCGCTCCCATGTGATTTAAGTACCGCACGTAAGATCGTCCTTGATAAAGCCATGAAAAGACCGGCTGGCATACCCTTATCGGATACATCTGCGATCACCACCGCGAGCGTGTGGTCATCCACGGGAACAAAATCAAAAAAATCTCCGCCTACCTCATAAGCCGGCTGCCAGCAAAAGGCACCCTTCCAACCTGTATATTGCGGTACGTTTTTAGGGATCATGCTTTCCTGTACATCGCGCGCCATCTGCATTTCGTGCTGCATACGTCCTTTTTCCAGCGCGACCTGCTGCAAGCGCGAATTATCGATCAACAACCCGATGCCGGGCGCAAGAGACTCAACCAGTTCAAGATCCTCCCATGTGAAAGTATGGTCGGTTGTAATCTGCGGGAGATACAGGATTCCCATGAGATTTCCAAATACAACTATGGGTACACACAAAAATGCTTGAATGTGAAAGGCTTGCACGCTCATATAACTTGTAAAACGTTTATCTGTTTGGGTATCTTGTGAGAAAACGGGCTCTCCGGTCGCGAGGATGGTTTCAAGCATCCTCTGAGGGATCATCGCCTGTTCCAGGGGAATATTTTCACGGGTATTCCTGCGTAAAACGTAGGGTATCAGTTCATGCTGCTCAGATATGGTAAATAAATAACCTTGATCAGAATTCGTGATAGCGATAATTTCATCCAATATTTTGTTTATGGTTTGTTGTGTGTCACCACTCTCCCCCAATTCTTTACCGTTGCGGTAAAGAAAGTTAAGCTTTTCCTGCAGGTTATCTATCAAGAAACCGCTCCTTTTGGTTAATCATATATACTCCCAATGGGTATCTTCATTGCGTAATATTTTAGACCTTTTTTATCCACATTTTTTATTAATGCTCCATTAACGTTAAAAGCGACTAAAATTGGGAATCACACCGGAAGGACACGCATGAATTGGTTAAAAACAACACTCCAGATTGACACACACGGGAAAGGAATGATCGAAATCACTTCTCATATCCAGACTGCACTGCGAGAGTGGAATGTGCAGGAAGGGATGTGTTATCTTTTTCTTCCTCACACCAGTGCATCTCTTGTAACTAGCGAAGCCTTTGATCCAAGCGCTCGCCATGACATAGAAGAATTTTATGAACGTCTGGCGCCAGAAAGGCAAGATTGGTACCGTCACACCATCGAGGGAGCAGATGATTCCCCCTCTCATTTACGTACAACCCTGACCCAAAGCAGTTTGACAATCCCCATTGATAATGGCTTGCTGGCATTGGGTACATGGCAGGGAATTTTTCTTTTTGAACACCGCACCCGCCCTCATCGCCGCCAGGTCTTGCTGCGCTGTTTGAAAGTGAATTAGCATGAACCCCAAGCAGGATCCCTTATTCTTATCAAAAGCCAAAATGGTACTGGCTGTTATTTTCTGGGGTGGATCTTTCATCGCTATCAAAGTAGCTGTAGGTGAATCCTCACCAGCTGCGGTGGTATGGCTGCGCTTTTTGATTGGCGTGTTATGTCTCTTCCCTATCATCCTTCAAAAAAACCTGCTGCACCTTTCCGGGTGGAAAGAGGTGTTGGAATATACCCTGCTGGGAGCAATGGGAGTAACCCTGCACCAGTGGTTGCAATCCACCGGGTTAGTTACTTCTCAGGCTTCCACAACCGCCTGGATCGTGGCATCCACGCCCTTGTTCATGGTCTTGTTTAGCCGATTATTTCTCCGTGAAAAGCTGGGGAAATTTAGTGTGCTCGGCATCGCGCTGGCAAGTGCAGGGGTATTGCTGGTGGTCAGTAATGGAGACATCCGCGGTATTTTCCAAACTGGATTTAGCGCCCCGGGCGATGTGTATGTTTTGCTAAGTGCCCCAAACTGGGCAGTCTATTCTATCCTCCTCAGCCGCACCCTACAAAGACGTTCCGCTTTGAAAACGACTTTCTTTTCCATGCTGTTTGGTTGGTTGCTCACCAGCATCCAATTTGTGGTTGAAAAAAGCTGGCAAAATTTTTACACATTCACCATTTCTGGATGGATCAGCATCCTGTATCTGGGTGTATTCTGCACATTCCTGGCATATCTTTTCTATTATGACGCACTGCAAAACTTGACTTCAGCCAGTGTGGGAGCGTACCTTTATATCGAGCCAATCGCCACCATGCTCATTGCAGCTGTCGTCCTAGGCGAAAGGATAACACTGCCCTCTGTACTGGGTGGTGCTTTGATCGTATTCGGCATCAGCCTGGTTAATAAAAAAAAGCAGCCTGCCAATATGCCGGCAAAAAAACTTTCCTTGAAGATAGATGATTAATAACACAATCATTTTTGTAAAGATAAAGAGCATTGCAAGAGTTCGTTTTCCACCCCATAATACTATCCATCAATTATGATCAGGATTATTGTATATTGGTTTCTTCTAACGCCTTTGTTACAATGAAGAAACAACCAACAAAAAGCAGGTACCTAATGACCATAAAAGACAAAATAAAAAAAATCATCGAAGTCGTTTCTGCTGATCAGCAAAAACTGCTTGATAATCTGACCGAACAAGAAAAAGAAGAGATCGGTTCCGTGAAACGCTGGTCATTTAAGAACGTACTCATTCACAGTACATTTTGGTGGAATATCTTCCTTGAAAATCTTCAAGATAGCGCGGATGGAAAAGAAATTAAGAAAACGCCTGAAGATATCAATCAAATCAACGATCAGTTGCTGGAGAAACACTGCCATGACAGTTGGGAATCCGTTCTGAAAGAAAACACGCAGGTCAGGGAGAATATATTGAAATGGCTCGAATCTTTTTCCGAAGATGAGTTAATGGATACGGAATTATACGAATGGACGCATGGTCGTGCGTTGTACCACCAATTTTTGGGGGATTGCTGGCATGACGAGTGGCATTTCTCTCGCTATCTTGCCGAACACGATAGGCTGGATGAAGGGGTAGCGCTACAGGAGAATCTGGTAGCACAACTCAAGATCCTGCCCGAATGGGAATACATCGCTGTGTATAATCTGGCATGTTTCTATTCGGTCTCTGGCATGAAACCGGAAGCCATCACCACGCTGAAAAAAGCACTCAAGATGCGCCCGGATATGAAAGAGTGGTCCAAAGAAGACCCCGATTTTGAGAATATCCGCAACGAACCGGAATATAAAAAGATCTACGAAGATTAGACTTCATCCGTTCGAATCAAAATAATCGAACATATATTAAAACAGCGTCATTGGTTTAACTGTAAGATAGCCTGAATCTGTGGGGAGATCTGCTCTGTAAAAAACTCAGCATTCGTATGTTGTTTATCATTACTCCATTGCAGTGCCAACCCATAAATCGCCCAGCTAGCTGCCGTAGCCGCTAGTTTAGGATCCGTTGTTGAACCGGATTGTTCCAACCAATACTCCAACAAATCCCGAATTTCCTGTTTAACTTGTTTTTCTACCAGAATTTCAAATTGACTGCCAGTCGCTTTACAATGGGTTTTCGCCTGCATAATGAAATCACACACCGTCACAATCAGAATTTGTAAATTTTCTACACTATAGTGGCAAGCGCTCAATGTTCTTTTTTCCAGCTCCTGCCGAAAAGTTTGGGTAATATTGGTTTCAAGTAGGGCATATTTATCAACAAAATGAGCATAAAATGTGGAGCGGTTGATTTCTGCTCGCTCGGTGATATCCTGCACACTGATCGATTGGAATCCTTTTTCTTCAAGAAGTTCATTAAACGCATGTTCGATTAAAGCCCGTGTGCGCTTCACACGGGGGTCAATACGCTGCTCAGTAGAAATGTTTTCCAACATTTTTGCTCCTTTGTTGTTTTCCCAACAAATATAGTTAATTGATGGTTGACCTATTATTGCAACACGAGTTTAATAGTCTACAGTTGTTGTTTTAACAACATATATATGTTATCATAAAATATAGAAATCAGGAGAAATACATCATGACAAAATCGAAATTGACCCCCAATATGAAATATGCAGTCCTAGCCAGCGATCAGCAAATTGAGCGCACTGCCAAAGCCTTGGAAGCGAACGGCATTCATACGCTCATTGCTCAAAATGGCGAAGAAGCCAAAAGCAAATTGTTTGAGACCATTCCAGCGGGTGCAGAAGTGTTCACTGGCACCTCCCGCACCCTCGATGCGTTAGGCATTCCTGCAGAAGTAGATAAACGCTATGACTCGGTGCGCGTCAAACTGGCATCCATGGACAACAAGACCCAGATGCGCGAGATGATCAAACTGGGAGCCACCCCCGAATATATGATCGGCAGCGTGCATGCCGTGACCGAAGATGGCTCGGTGGTGATCGCCTCCAACACCGGCAGCCAGTTAGCCGGGTATGCCGCCAGTGCTGCGCACGTGATCTGGGTGGTCGGCACGCAGAAGATCGTTCCTAATTTGGATGAAGCCATCAGACGCATTTATGAATATACTCTTCCTTTGGAAGACGAACGCATCTTACAGGCTTATGGCATAAACAGCAATGTCAGTAAGTTATTGATTGTACACAAGGAGATTACCCCCGGGCGCACCAGCATGATTTTGGTCAAGGAAAATTTAGGCTTCTAAAGTTTGGTTTAACAACAAAAGAAAGTGGATTAACTTGATTTTCACCAAGTCAAATTGACCTACTTTTATTCTTTGTAATCCGTCGAACGCCGCTCGCGCTTCTTTTGCGCCTGCCGGCGTTTTTTCTCCAGGCGCCGTTCTACGGCTGCATGGGAGGGACGCGTTGCCCGGCGCCGGCGGAGTGGTTGGGCTGCTTCCCTGATCAGTGCCACCAATCGATTGAAAGCGTCCTCTTTATTGGCTTCCTGGGTACGGTAGCGGCTGGCATTGATGATCAGTTCTCCTTCTTTTGTGATACGGCTGCCTGCCAGTCGCATTAACCTTGCTCGCACCGGCTCTGGCAGGGATGGGCTGTGCGCCACATCAAAGCGCAACTGCACCGCTGTGGCAACTTTGTTGACATTCTGCCCACCCGGACCGGATGCTTGCACAAAATCGTAATGCAGTTCAGATTCATTGAGAGAGAGGGACGCGGTAATTTTGATCATAAATCTCTATATTAAGGTATTTTACCCGCCTGGAGAAGATGCCGCTATGAATTTTTATTTCATCTGAGAAATGCTCTCATGAAACGAGCATGCCATCTTTGATGTTCAGGATCTCACTTGCATGAGAGGCAATATTCACATCATGCGTCACCAACAGAATGGTGGTTCCCTGTTCCTCTTTCAATTGCTTGAGCGAATTCATTACCTCCTTTCCCATGCCCGTATCCAGGTTCCCGGTTGGTTCATCCGCCAGGATCAATTTGGGATGATTGATCATGGCACGCGCGATGGCAACCCGTTGTTGTTCCCCCCCTGAAAGTTCCCCGGGTAGGTGATCAAAGCGCTCCCCCAGTCCGATCATCTCGATCAATTCTTTTGCTCTCTCTTCTAAATCAAAGGAAAGTTCGTTGCGAAAGGGTAAAAGCGGAATCATCACATTTTCCATCACATTCAGGGACGGAATCAAGTTGAACAACTGAAAGACAAAACCAATATTTTCCCTGCGAAAATCAGCCAGCTGATCATCGTTTAGCGAATCAACAGCAACCCCTTCAAAAAACAATTTCCCATGGGTGGGTACATCCAGCGTACCAATCAAATTCAACAGCGTTGTCTTACCACTTCCCGAAGGACCCATAATGGCGGTGAAATATCCTCTTTTCAACCACAGGGAGACGTCCTTCACCGCACGCACCATGCGCGTGCCACTGCTGTAATCTTTGCCCAATTGCCAACATTCCATCAGAATATCGTTCATTTTTCTTCTCCAATGACATTCTGTATGCTCTGATAAATCAAAGCAGTCACCTTGACCAGGTCCTCTTCTTGGATGGTAGACAAATCGTCATATTCGCTTCCCAGCATTTCATTTCCCACCCCGTAAATGCCAATCGCAGGCAGATCATCCGACAAAAGAATCGGGAGGGACGTGGGAAAATACCATTCTTCCAACGAGGATGAAATAGGGATGTCCAGTGTTTTTCCAGCCTGTTTCACAGCAGCTTTCAAGGCTGCCGGGCTCTCGCTCAACCCCATGCGACGGGTTGTCTGCAGGGTGAAGTTCTCCAAAACATCCTCTTCATCCAGGTTGATAAATTTCGACCAATACCCCTCCACAAAATATTGTCCTTCTTTTTCCATGCGAGTGGTGTCGACAGATGACTCCATCTCCTCCAGATATTCGCTGACAAGCAACCTCTCCCAATTGCCCGTCCAGGCGATATCGAAAGCAGCCACAACACGTGAGGTTTCCTGGGCATGGAGTTGGAGATAGGTGATCAAGCCACTGTAGATGCTCTCCTGCCCTGGCAGCAAGATGAATCGCACCGTACATGCCGGGGGATCATTTGCAAACAAGCGGGCTAGTTCAAGCACGGTAGCAATGCTGCTTGCGCTTTGATCTGCACCCGGGCTGTTCAAGGAAGATTCATAATGACTGATGACCCAAATCTCCTTTTCTGGATGGTCCTTTCCATGAATGACTCCACTGACCGCTTCTCCAAGCGTTACACTGGCAAATAGATCAGCGCGGCTAGCCAGCATATCTTTCATTTCAGGAGTCAAATCCGTGCTCACTGTGAAGGCAGTTGCAGATAGATCCGCATTTTGTACCAAAGCTGCTCCAATGCCTTGATCCAAAGGAGCATTCACATAAAAATCCTCGTCCACAAGGAGAATCTTTCCCTTTAGTGCATTCGTCGTTGGCCAGTGCCCATCCTCTGTTTTATACAGGAGAGGAAAACGTTTCCCTACGTACTCCTGCAAGTTCCCCAGGTGAGATGCTATGGCTATAAGACGGCTGTTCTCTCCTGCAGTACTCAGATATTTATAGTCAGCCCCATATATTGTATCCAATCCAACTCCATCAGCGTTATAGATGGTGAGTGCCTGGAGGGGTACCCACTCGCGCTGGATAGCTAATCCATAGCTTTCGAATGTTTGTACAATTTCTGCAACTATGTTTTGGGAAGCGCTATTGGAGAGTGTCGCCGCACCTTCTTCGCTTACATTTTCGATGGTTGTCATCATCGCTGCGCTATCAATTCCAAATTGGTCATAAATCATCTCCTCAGTAGGAGTGCTCCTGGATGACCAGCTCTGCGGTATCAGCGAACCCTTCCCCGCCCAAAAAATGACACCTCCCAGCACCACCAACAGCAGTGCTATCAGGAGCATGGGTCTCATTTTCTTCTTGGCTTTTCCATTCGCTTCATATTTTAAAAACAAACGCCGTGGGATCGTACGAGCCGGATACACAGCTATAATCCACCCGATGAGCAAAGACACCACAAAGCCAGCGGCAAAAATGATGAGCGTATTCGTGGTGAGGGTCTTTGAAAGCAACCAAAAGATCAGCGTCCCCAGTGTGCTCCCGATGATCCCCCCGATCCCGCTGAGAAAAACGCTCTCAAGAATGATCCAATTGGAGATATGCTTTTTCTTCCAGCCGGCAGCGTGCAAAAACTTAAACTCATCCAATCGTTCCCTTATGCCAAGCAACAAGTTTTCATACATCACCAGCATCCCCATCACCAAGGCAATTCCCACAATCACAAAATGGTAGTTCCGCAAGCGCAGCGCGATGAATTCACCCAATAAAGTGACCTGCAGGATGCCTTGCAGATTCAACAGGATATTTACGACCAGATTGACCAAGGTAATGCCGGTGGAAAATGTCAATAGTGTGAACAGATTACGGCGTTTGCGCCGTGAGAATTGGGTAAGAAAGAAATGGAAAAAAGTGAGTTTTTTCCATGGTCGTTTTTCAGCTTGATGTTGATGTGAGAATTCGCCCCTTTGGAGCAGTTCGCAGGGTGTTTTTTGCACGACCCGTTTGATCGCCGGAATGCCGGAAACAGTGTATAGCAGGGGAACTGCCAGCGCTGTGCCGATGATCGAAAATAGGGAGGAATCTGCTCCCAGCGATCTTGTAAGCAATAGCGAAAATCCTGCTGCAGAGATAGCCCCCACCAAACCAATTGCGATCAATTCTGATAAGAGGTATCTGAATACATCCCTCTTTCTCCAGCCTACCGATCGCAAGACACCAACTTCCTCAATTCTAGACATCAAGGATATATTGGTAGTGAGTGCAATGAACACGCCGCATACGATCAAGAAAATGATCATCAAGGAGATATTCACCGCATTGATCCCGTGGGTGATACGCTGTACAGCACCCAGGGTGGTCCATTCTTCTTCCAGATAACCCATTTCGGGAACATATACCCACACATCACGCGGCGAGGAGCCGGCGATGATATCCACATGCAGTCCCGTCCGTTCGCTGATCTCACTCGCCACCCGTTCCACCTTATGCAGGTTTTCTTCTGAATATTCCTCAATGCCTACCACCCGTACGCGGATGGCGTCGATATAATCTTCTTGCCCGCTCAGATAGCTGGCTCCTTGCAGATTGGTCAGTGCCAGGGGTGGGCGCGTCACCACCGCTCCTGGGTTCAGCCCCGGCAAGATCGTTTGCGCAGGGAGAGGTTGTGCAGATTCGTCATACTTCAGTTCCGCCAGTGGCGGATCATAGATGCCCAATGGCGCGTAGGATAGCTCATCAATGCTGGCGTAGATGTCGCTGAGATCATAAATGCCCCTCACCTCGAACGTGAAACCCTCCGGTTCATGGCTCCTCAGTGGGCGGTAAATAACCTCTTCGTCTGCAATGAGCGGTAGGTTCTTATAAAAATTCTCCTCATATTTTTCACTCGCTGCCTTAAGTTCATCACTCAGTTCTTCTCCCCAGGTGCCATACTTCTTCAGTCGGAAGATAGGTACCTGGTCGTTGAAAGGAGAGGGGTCTACCACTTGGTAAGCATATCCGCCAGGCACAAGTGAGATATCTCGCATGACCACAACACCGCTAATCTCGTCATATTCTCTGCCCAACATCTTGCTGTTCACCGCTCCCCCATAGCGGGTGCTGAATACCACCGACTGAACCGCCAGCGGTTTGCGCTCCTGCGTCAGGTCGACCTCCTCGTCTAGGATAAGCTCGCCTTGAGCGTCCATAATGGGGGTATAATGCTCCACCAATTTTCGTATGCGCTCATCAGAAGGATCATAAGCTGAAGAGATATTGTTCACTTCAGTAATATCCTCCAACGGAAGGTCGTCAATGCGTATCGAGACCCCCAGCCGACTGTAGGTCTGGTCATTGATGATGAGCGGTACCTTGGAGACTCTTTTACCAGAAACACTATCCCATCCCGGCGAGAGGGGCTCATCCTTTAGGTAGTCCCCTTCGATAAGTGCCTCATCCAGCCCGATCAACTGCGTCTCCTGCTGGGGGTCGATGCCCGCCACCAACACCCATTGGGAAGGAATATAGCCTATTACCAATTCTGCCATTTTTGCATTTGCCCGCACCGCAAGAGTATGAAAGAGATTTCCCTCTATGATTACATCACGAGCATTGTTAGCAATTGCGAAATAGCTATACTGCTCCGGCGCTCCCTGCAGCTCCGGGGTATCTCCCAGCCACTTGGTCCTGATCTGATAGAGTGTGTTTTCCTCCCACGGATCCACGCGCACGATGATAGAGCCAGTATAGTTCACAAAATACCCGACCGTGGCGACCGGTGCCGCCACTTCCACATCATCGATACTCTTGATCAAGGTATATTGTTCATCTGTAATCCCCCCATAAGATGTTCCCAAATAATTTCCTTCCACCAACTGGGTCTCTCGCTCCACGTCAGAGACGGAAGATTCGGATCTGACCAGGATGTCATATTTGCCCCGCCAGTGTTCCGCGACCTCGGCAGTAGAAGTGACTTCGACTGTATGCAGCATGGCAGAAAACAGACTGATGCCGCAGCAGATGATGAACACCCCCACGATCTGCAACCAAGAAGGCTTCAGTATCTGCTTAAATTTGAAATGGTTGGGCTTAAACTTCATCGAGATACCTTTGTTGATGAACTCAGGATTTCCCAATAAGTATTTAAAATAATGACATCGGATTAGCGAAAAAATCCACCAATCCGTAATTGGATAATACCATCAAAAATTCACTGATAAGGATAGTTAAAAATATCACTATTTGTAGATTACTGATTTGTAGATTACTGCAAAATTTTAAGTTTAAGGAGAGTACCAGGTACACTGCTCAATGTCCAGGTTTGGGAATAGGGGCTGCTATCCCCACAACGGAATTGATGGTAATAATAATACGTTCCTGTAGTATATCCACAGTTCTGAGCAAATACTTCAGTATCATTTTAAATGTTTTAAGGGGAGAGATAAAGTAACGAAGATCATGATAGTTACACTTCAAGATAAATTATTTTAAAATAGTTGCGCTCCCGGGATTATCTTGTTGGCGTTCTGTCCGCTCGGTCCGGATGCTCGCACAAAATCGTAGTGTATCCCCTTTTCGTCCAGTGAAAGGTCACGCGTTATCTCGGTCATGTCTCCAGTATAACCGTTCATGTTCTATCTTTGATTATTAGATTTGTATCAACATAGCACAAGATTGCTTCCGTGGTTGCAATCGGCATAATAATAAATAGAAAATGAATATATTTATGGGAAATATTAAAGAAGGAGACAATAAATGGCAGGAAAAATTGAACTTAAAAACAGCAAGGGGCAGTTTATGTTCAATCTAAAAGCTTCCAATGGCAAGATCATCCTTACCAGCGAACGCTACACTACTAAATCCGGCGCTATGAACGGAATTGAATCCGTAAAAAAGAATTCGAAGCTTGATGGACAGTACGAGCGTCTGGAATCAAAAAAAGGCGAACCCTATTTTGTGCTGAAAGCCAAGAACAATGAACCCATTGGAAGAAGTGAAATGTATTCTTCCAAATCCGCCATAGAAAACGGTATCGCATCAGTAAAAGAGAACGCGCCTTCTGCTGAGATCGTGGATCTAACAGAGTAAAGCTGTTGCTAATCAATTGACAAACAAAAATACACTCACCATATCTATAAATGGCGAGTGTATTTCATATTTTCCCTATGGATTGGCGCTTGTATCCTTCGTTCATGGTCATTATTTGAAAAGTCATAAGGGGATATAATAAAGCGCAATTCTACAGGAGATGAGATGACCATATACGTAGATTCCGCCATCCCGGAAGAAGTGCTGCAAGCCGCTGATTGGGGTTGGATCGGTGGGGTAACCACCAACCCGGGTTTGTTGGCAAAGAGCCCCCTGCCACCCCGTGAAACTCTGAAACAATTAGCTGCGATGGTGAATGGGTATGTTTTTTACCAACTGACCGCACCCACTCTGGATGGCATGCTGCAGGAAGCGCTCGAAGCACACCACCTTCTCTCTGATCAGCTGGTCTTGAAAATTCCTGCCACAACCCTTGGTTTTCAAGTAGCAGCTCGTTTATCAGATGATTATACCTGTGCCATCACTGCCATCTTTTCACCAGAGCAAGCTCTGCTTGCGCAAGCCTGCGGTGCGCGCTATGCCATCTACTATCATAACCGTGCCAAACAGTGGATGCCGGAAGGGGCAGAGTTAGGTCCTAAAATGGTGCGGCTGCTGGCTGGCAATCAGGACACTGAAGTACTGGCAGCCAGTTTCAAGAGCAAGCAAGAGATCTACGAAGCTGCCAGCGCAGGCGTAAAGCATCTCACCATTAATTTCGACCTATTAAAAACACTGGCTGAAGATGAGTTCAGCCAAAGAGCTGTGGATGAGTTCAACTCCAACGGGGTCGGTATCCTTTAAATTTAACAACAACATCGCTTTGTAATGGAGGGAACATGAAATTCTTGATCACTGGAGGTGCCGGTTATATCGGCAGCACGATCGCATCTGCCATGGAAGATAATGGGCACACTCCCATCATCCTGGATTCTTTGGTAACCGGAAAAGCGGAGTTCACCGCAAACCGCACCTTTTACAGAGGCGATATCGCCGATAAGGCGCTGGTACAGGGTATTTTTGAAGACCATCCCGATATTGAGGCGGTCATCCACTGTGCTGCTTTAATCGTCGTCCCCGAATCCACCCAGAAACCCTACGAATACTACCGTGAGAATGTGGGCAAATCTCTAGAATTATTTGATACCCTTCATAAGGTAGGCTGCAAGCGTATCGTCTTCAGCTCATCCGCCTCCATTTATGACACTGTTCCTGGTTTCATGGTCACCGAGAGTTCCCCGCTCAATCCCACCAATCCATACGCACGCACCAAGATGATGATGGAGATGATACTGCGAGATTTCTGCCAGGCGTATGGTATGCAGGGCATCGCCCTACGTTATTTCAACCCGATTGGAGCTGACCCCAAGATGCGCTCAGGGCTGCACGATCAGAACCCATCCCATGTGGTCGCCAAGATGGTGGAGGTGCAGTTGGGCAGGCTGCCTGAATTTGTTATCACCGGCACTGATTATGCCACCCGTGACGGCACTGGCATCCGCGACTATATCCACATCTGGGATCTGGTACGCGCTCACATCAATGCGGTCACCGATTTTGATGCAGTCTTCAAACGAGCATGCAATCCGAAAGAGAACTATCTGGTTATCAACCTCGGTTCAGGTAATGGTGTCACCGTACGTGAACTGGTCACCGCTTTTGAATCGGTTATCGGTCACTCCATCAACAAACGCGAGGGTCCGCGCCGCCCCGGAGATGCTGCCGGAGCGTATGCTAATGCTGACCTAGCAGCTAAATTATTAAATTGGAAGACTGAGCTCTCAATCGAGCAGGGTATCGCGGATGCGCTCAAATGGGGTGAATTACGGGATAAAGTGCTGCATTATTCCTGACCCAGCGGGGTTCTGATCTTTTCAAAAAAGACCAGCTCCAATCCAACCTCGGGTAAAACGTTGCCACGCTTGATCTCACCATCCAGATCATACAGCGCGAAATAGATTTGTTTCAATTCTTCATAGGTGAAGCGCCGGCACTGCTGGATCACTTTTTTGACCACATACGGATGTTCGTGGATTAAGCCAGCGATGGTGTCCGCACTGCTAATCCCTTCAGATAATGCTTCTTTCGTCAATAACAGCATGCGAAATTGACGCACGATCATGGAAAATACACGCACATAATCCTGGTTGGCAAACATCAATTTCAGGTGATGGAGCGCGGTACTGCTATCTCCCAGGGCAAAGGCATCCACCATGGCGAATACATCTTCTTCAGGAATAAGAGTGCACAGCATACGAACATCGTCGCGGGTAATTTCCCTTTCAAAACCCGTGTATGTGCACAGTTTTTTTACTTCCTGTCTGAGCCGTAAAACATCATTCCCTGCAATCCCAGCCAATTCGAGCGCAACTGGACGTTGGATTTTTCCGCCCTCTTCGCTCACCATTTGTTGGATGCGGGCAGGAAGACCGGAACGGGAGGGAATGCGAAATTCTTCCTTATATAACCAGGCTTCTTTTTGAGCGCTCCATTTTTCGAACCAGGGGTGAGAAGCATAACTATCCCATTTCCACCCATTTTTTGTCTTTACCCAAATGCTGTGAATCTCCAATACCAGAGCGGTAGTAGGGGGAATATGTTCCATAATCTGCTGCCAGCGTTCAGTATCAGACTTATTGATACGATCAAGCGGCTGGGCAAAGATGACCAGGCGACGCTCTACGCCAAATGGGAAAAGGCTTACATTCTTAAGCAGCTCATCCAGGGAATCTACCTGACCATGTAACCTCGCGATATTGAGGGAAGCATAATCCGGATTTCCCATTTCTTTGATGAATCTTACCTCAACAGAGCGGATCGCGTCGAGGTCATCGCCAATAAAGATATATACAGATGGTTTCTGGGTATCTTCTGACGGTGATTGAGCAGGCATTTCCTTCATCCAACTTTAAATTCAGTGATCACGCGGTGAATGATGAAGTCATAAGGCTTGTAAACGCGTACTTCACGTACCAGCATCCCATCGAAATGGTCGGTAGAGGTCGCTTTTTCCTGCAGCAAGGGTCCGACCGGTTTAGCAGCTTCATAACCAAGCAATGCCATGATGACAGCCAGTGGGATGCGGCGTGTTTTCTTACGCAGACTATCGCCTGTACCTGCCATTGCCAGCCAGGCGAGCCCCCCAGAGACAACAATGCTCGGCACCAGGTTTGATCCGCAGTGCTCATGCATCGCCAACCCCTTTTCTCCGTCCTGCAGTCGCTTCAAGGCTTCCTGTGCTGACTCCAGCACCAGATCAGTCGGTAAACGTCCCAGCAGCCAGAAACCGCCTGCATCCGATAATCCACTCACACGTGCGCGCGTTACTTTGGTGGATAGAACATGCAGGGTGGCATGTTCCAAAGAATGGTTTGAACGCACTTTCCATACCGGATCAACTTCCAGGAGATTATCCATAACCGACCTCTTTCTAATCATTGTATAAGAGCTGATTGTACCGCATCGCGCAAGGAACGGGCTTCAATGATCTCGATCCCTGACGGCAAAGACTCCCCTTTGCGAAGGCGCTTGGGGATGATAGCTTTGGTAAAGCCCATTTTCGCAGCTTCTTTCAAGCGAGCTGCCATCTGGCTCACCCAGCGCAGTTCGCCGGATAAACCCACCTCTCCAATCAGTACCATGTCAGGGTATACGGATTTATCGAGCAAGGAAGAAGCAATGGCAGCTGAAATCGCCAGATCCGCTGCCGGCTCATCCACACTGAATCCGCCCACCACATTAACGAAAACATCCTGATCATAGAGCTTGAGTCTGTTGCGGCGAGTAAGTACAGCAATCACCAGCAGCAAGCGATTGAAATCAACCCCGTTGGAGGTGCGTCGTGGATTACCAAAATTGGTCGTGCTGGTAAGTCCCTGAATTTCTATCAGCAACGGGCGTGTGCCTTCCATAGCAACTGCCACAGCAGATCCAGGTGTGTTTTGCATTCGTTCTGCCAGAAACGCTTCAGAAGGGTTAGACACTTCTACCATTCCCGTTTCGCGCATCTCAAATACCCCTACTTCAGAAGTGGGACCGAAACGGTTCTTCATGGTGCGTAAGATTCGGTAAGATTGAAAACGATCCCCTTCCAGTTGCATGACCGTATCCACAATATGTTCCAGTACACGCGGACCGGCGATCATACCTTCTTTGGTCACGTGTCCGATCAGGAATACGGTGATGCCGCTGGCTTTGGCAAATTCACGCAGACGGGAAGCACATTCCCGCACCTGGGTAACCGACCCGGCGCTGGAGGTGAAGGCGTTCATCGCCATGGTTTGGATTGAATCCACGATGAGTAGTTGGGGGGCAATATGCTGGGCATGTGCCAGGATAGCATCTAAATCAGTTTCCATAAGTAAATAAAGATGCTGAGGAAATTGTACGGTTTCCTCAGCAGATGGCTTCTTCAATAATCGGTAAGCGCGCATTTTAATCTGCTGCCCTGATTCTTCCCCCGAAACGTACAGCACATTGCGCTGCCGGGCAAATTCCAGTGCAACTTGCAGCAAGAGGGTCGACTTTCCTATTCCGGGGTCGCCACCCACCAAAACGATGGAACCAGGCACAATCCCGCCGCCCAATACGCGTGAAAATTCGCCGATGCTTACATCCCAGCGTTGGGTGTTCTCTGCGCTGATCTCATCCATTTTTAGCGGTTTGGAATTAGTCAGAATGGGGGCGCTCCCTTTACGTTCTTCAGCGCTGGATTGGATGACCTCTTCGACCATCGAATCCCACTCCCCGCACTGCGGGCAGCGCCCAAGCGCTTTTACAGAAACGCGACCGCAATTTTGACATACATAGCGTGTTTGAAACTTCACCATAGCAACCCAATCTAAGTATAAAACGGAAAAAGGGAAGATACATCTCCATCTTCCCTTTCTTTAAGATTTGCGGTTATTATGCGCCAATTTTCACTGCGTTGCCCAAAGGCTGGCGTTCTTTATCTTCCACCAGGATGAAATTTCCTTCAGCATCCACATCTACCAGAATATCATCCCCATCGTGGAAGGTTTCAGACAATAGCGCATCCGATAATTTATCTTCGATGTCGAGTTGAATAACCCGGCGCAGGGGTCGGGCGCCCATATCAGGATCAAAACCTTTTTCAGCCACCTTATCAATGGCTGCCTGGCTGGCGCGCAAGCGAATCTCTCGTTCAGAAAGGCGATTTGCTACCTTGGTTAGTTCCATTTCTGCGATCTGATGGATATGCTCCCTGTTCAGCGGATGGAATACGATCACGTTATCCAGACGGTTGAGAAATTCCGGTCGAAAGGCTTTCTTAAGAGAATCAAGCAGCTTCTCACGCATTTCGGTGTAGACGTGCTCTTCCTCTTTTTTCTCATCCTGTTCCAGAACAAAACCCAAACCGGATTGGTGTTTGATCATTTCGGCTCCGATGTTAGAGGTCATTACGATGATAGCATTGCGGAAATTAACCTTGCGCCCATGTGCATCCGTTAACTGACCTTCTTCCAGTATTTGCAGCAGGGTATTGTGAACTTCCGGATGGGCTTTCTCAACCTCATCGAAGACCACGATTGAATAGGGGCGGCGCCGAATGGCTTCAGTGAGCTGCCCAGCATCTTCGTACCCTACATATCCAGGAGGAGAACCCATCAAACGGCTAACGGTATGCCGTTCCATATATTCCGACATATCTAATTGGATGAGGGCATCTTCGCTGCCAAATAGAATGCGAGCCAGCGCTTTGGTCAATTCAGTCTTTCCCACACCGGTCGGTCCTAGGAACATGAAAGAACCGATCGGGCGTTTGGGGTCTTTTAATCCAGCCCTACCTCGTCTCACAGCACGGGCGATCCTCTCGATGGCTTCTTCCTGCCCAACGATCATCTCGTGTAATTCTTTTTCCAGATTCAATAAGCGAATAGATTCTTCCTGTGCAAGCTGCATGATGGGCACACCCGTCCACATGGAGACCAGTTCTGCGATATCATCCGCGTGCACTACAGGGCTATTGTTGCGATCCCATTGGTCTTTGATGGTATTGATCTTCTCTTCCAGTTCCTTGATCTGTGCAGCTATCTCCAGGGCGCTTTCTTCCGCGCCCTGTTCCATCAAGTCAGAATGCTTTGCGCGCAGTTGCTTGAGCTCATCGGTGATATGTTTGGTTTCCTTTGCCGATTCGCTTTTATACATGCGCACCCGTGACGAAGTTTCATCAATCAGGTCAATTGCTTTATCCGGTAGAAAACGGTCGGTAATATAGCGGGCAGATAAATTCGTGGCTGCTTCCAGCGCTTCATCGGAGATCACCAGGTGATGATGTTCTTCATAGTTCTTACGAATGCCGCGCAGAATGGCAAGCGTTTCTTCCTTGCTGGGTTCATTGACAATGACCGGTTGAAAACGCCGTTCAAGGGCTGCATCGCTTTCGATATTCTTGCGATATTCATCCAGGGTTGTCGCACCAACCACCTGCAATTCTCCCCGCGAAAGTGCCGGTTTCAGGATATTGGCAGCATCCACAGAGGAACCCGCCGATCCGGCTCCGACCAACATGTGTACCTCATCAATGAAAAGAATTGCGTCAGAGCGCTTCAATTCATCAATGACCCGCTTCAAACGCTCTTCAAACTGCCCGCGGTACATGGTGCCTGCCACCAGTGATCCAACATCCAACCGCAGAACACGCTTCCCAAGCAGCGGAATTGGCACATCTCCTTCGGTGATGCGCTGGGCAAGACCTTCCACAATGGCTGTCTTTCCCACGCCCGGTTCACCGATCAAAGCCGGGTTGTTCTTGGTGCGGCGTGCTAGTATCTGCACAACGCGTTCGATTTCTTTTTCTCGCCCAATGACCGGGTCTAATTTTCCTTCTTCAGCCTGGGTTGTCAGATCCACAGCCAGCTGATCAACCAGTGGGGTCTTCTTGGTTCGTTTTGCACTTGCCTTGACCGGCTCACCGGTATCATTCATGCGTGTTAGTGGCGCTTGTTTTTGGTTAATCTCTCGGGTGATCTGACGGCGCACCTGTTCATAGGTAACTCCCATTTTTGCCAGAACATCCTCGCAAATACCTTCATTCGAATTAACAATCGCCAGCAGAAGATGCTCGGTACTGATGTATCGGCTGTTCATCTTCCGTGCTTCTTCTAAAGATAGAGAGATGATCTTTTGTGCTTCCGCTGATAGATCCAGGCGGGGTTGTGTAACAGTACCCATGCCCGTCACGCGTAGGACCATTTCACGCGCTCGTTCCAGGTCAACACCTAATTCTCGTAATACCCGCCCGGCGACCCCGTTATTCTCCTGGAGGAGACCCAGCAGGATATGTTCCGCTCGGATTTGCGGGTGATGTAATTTCTCGGCTTCTTGATGTGCCAGGCTTAGAACTTGCCGTGCACTCTGTGTAAACTTCTCCAAACCAGCCAATGAACTCTCCTTTATCAATAAAACAGATCACCTTGGATCTGTCGTTGTTTCTCAATTTATCAGGATTGTACCAAAGAAAGATAAGAAATAAATCAAAATACAACTCGTTACCAATTCTTAATAATTCACTGAGAAAAGGAGGTTATACGATTCCTTCATATTCCTGGATAACTTTACGCCAGGCATCCGGGACGGGAATGGTTTGCTGGGTTCGAAAATCATAGGTTACCCATATCACCTCGGCACGCGCCTTTAGATCATCATGATGCGATCCAAGAATCTCATTCTCGATGGTCATGCTTTTATTCCCGATCCGTGCTACTCGCATACCAATTTTAATTTCTTCATCCAGTTTAATCGGTGCAAGATAAGCAATATGAATATCTGCGATAATTACTCCCAGATCGAGAAAGGAATTGCCATCCCATAAACCGAGGTCAAGCAGATAATGAAGGCGGGCTTCTTCCAAGAAGGTCAGAAAACGGGCGTTATTGACATGCCATTGGGCATCCAGGTCGGAATAGCGGACCTGTACCGGGTAATAAAATCGAAATTCGGACATGGCATGATTATACTGTAAGCACTTGCAAACCTGGATTAATTTGTTAGACTTATAAAAGTGGACAATTTGCAGATAAATTATCCAAAGAGGAATAGAAAAAATGCAGATCACACGCCAAGCCGATTACGCCTTGAGGACCATTATTTATCTTTCCAGATTGGAACCGGATGATAAAGCACCAACCTCAGTTATTGCCGAAAAGCAGCATATCCCGTCCTCTTTTCTGGCAAAGATCATTTCCCAATTATCCGTCGCAGGCTTGATCCACACCTCCAGAGGCGCGCACGGTGGTGTTTCCTTAGCAAAATCCCCCGAAGAGATCTCCGTTCTTGAAGTGATTGAAGCGATTGATGGACCGGTCATGCTGAATGAATGCACCACTAACCCAGGCATCTGTCCCTTCACAGGGGATTGCCAGATGCGCCTGGTTTGGTGTGATACACGTAACGATCTATTGGAAAAATTAAACTCCATCACCTTTGAACAATTCTCCAATGGGCATCAAGCAAATTTAACTATTTAGTTTCTTTATCCCCACTTACTGATCCTGCAAAGTTAGAAGAACCAAAATTTCATCGGCATCACTCTGGAAAGAATATTCCCCTTTCAATTGCGCCACTGTCTTGCTGGAATTGGTTTGCAGATATTGCCAGTCATCCACCGACAGCAGAATAAAATCGTAAGGCTGTGCCAGTATCTGTTCCGCAATATCTTCCTGATGATAAACCAGAGTCAGGTTATCGCGATTAATCCGCATATCAAATAGCATGTTATACATTCCCAAAATATCATACGGGTTATTGCTAAGCATCCTCGTTTCCCCCTCGCTATTTTCGTAGATGGTAGCAGTGGTGAACATTTCCACATCGTTACTGATTGGGATGTCTTCTTTGAAAGCCAACCAGGGATAATATTTGGTTTCGTATTTCATACCTGTAGTTGGTTCAACATAGATGTACTTATAGTTGTGAGATATTTGCGGCATTAACCAGGAGACGAGGAAGAAAAGCATAAATCCGAAAGTGAGGAAGGTTTGTTTATCCGCCATTATCAACAATAGGATCGCCAAAGATAACATAACCGGAAAATAAACACTATCCAGGAACTTGCCATAGTTCCAATCGATATTTTCCACATATGCCATGCCAAATTGGCGCATGCCCAACACAGCCAGCAGCGCGATCAGCGCAACCAACCCCATGTGGATGGTTGCTTTCTTATCGGCAGGTTTATTTAAGAGAATTCCCTGGGGAGCCAAAAATGCGATAGTGGGTAATGCGGGGAAAAAGAAACGTTCAATAAAACCCCACGGGATCTTCAACATATTAAGAGTGATAAAACTGACCAGCAACAAAGGGAATGCCCATAATATCTTTCTCTGCGGGGTGATGGCTTTCGTGTTTAATTTCATCCCGCTGAATACGAATGCCAAAAAGGGGATAAGGATATCATTCAGCAAATAGGCATTATACCAGCTGACCGGTTCCCTGCGGAAACCACCCGTGTAAGCATAATTCTGGAAAACCTCCCGGAATGTTGCGGGGCTGATGGCAAAGAATGGTTTACCAAGGATGGCTGCATCGAGGATAATGAAAAGACCAATGCCACCCAGAAACCCCAAAACAAGACTCTTTAGATAAGGCACTACATTCTTGAAGGCGAACTTCCCTTCTCTGCCAAAGAAAAAGCCAAACAGGACCACATTTGCAAACAGAGTTGTCTCTTTAGTTTTAAATGCCAAAAAACTCAGTGTTCCCAATAGATACACCAGCCATTTCTTTTCCGTTCTCAGATAAAGCACATAAACAAACAGCAATGCTGTGGTCATCATCATCGCCGTTATATCCACTGATGTGACTCCAGCATAATCTGAGATCATGTGATAAGAAAAGAAAATTGCGACTGCTACCAGACCATGGATGAAGTTATTGTCTTTCAAAAACAACCGTGCACTCCAATACACCAACAGAGCAGTTAGGGCGATCAAAAACGCCCAATACACCCGCAGCCCATCCAAGGGAGTAGGGGCTAAAGCCATGAAAGCCTTTTGCAAATAAACATGGAAATAACGGTTTCCATAATTCGCAACCCGCTGATTGTTGAGTCCCATTTCAATATACAGAAGCTCATCAGAGTAAATAGGACCACCCAGGTTATAGGAAAGCCCAATCCAAATACCAATAAATGCCAGCAGAGAAAGGATAATCTCGATGTTCTTGTGCGGATTGTTTTTCTTCATATGAATCCCTCGTTATTAAACATGTGAAATGGTTTGCTTTAGATTTTACTATAGCGAGGCATCTCGCTTTTTTTCTTTGCTCTTATAATAATCCTAATCCAAGGAAGGATTCAAATATCATGTTAATTCACTCCGCGTCTCAATTGGTTTGTCTGCGAGGAGGAGCACAGCGCGGTTCCCGCTTAGGAAAGCTGGACATCCTTGAAGATGGTGCTGTCTTGGTTCAAGACGGCAGCATCCAGGCTCTTGGCAGCTCCCGCGATCTTCTCCGGCGATATCCGCAGGAAGATAAAATAGACGCACTGCAGCGCGTGGTGATGCCCGGTTTTGTCGATCCACATACACACCTGATCTGGGCAGGAGATCGCTCCAATGAATTTAGCATGCGGCTGGAAGGGAAGAGCTACATGGAGATCATGGCTGCCGGTGGAGGGATCAATGCCACCGTGCAGGCTACGCGTCTTGCCAGTGATAAAGAATTGAAAGTAGCTTCCACCCAACGCGCCTGGTCGGCGTTGAAGCATGGGACTACCACACTGGAAGCGAAAAGTGGATATGCCCTTACGGTAGATGGAGAACTGCGCCTGCTGCAAGTATTAATGCAGCTACGTGATGAAATTCCGCTTGACATCCTCCCCACTTTTTTGGGAGCACATGCTGTACCCCCTGAGTTCAAAGACCGCCCAGCTGAATATACCAACTTGATCATACAGCATGCGCTGCCACAATTGAAAGAGTGGTGGCATATGCACTACCCGCACGAAAGATTGCCCTTTGTGGATGTTTTTTGCGAACCGGCTGTGTTCAATCTGGAACAGACCCGCGTGATCCTATCCACCGCCAAGACACTTGGTTTTCCTCTCAAGATCCACGCGGATGAATTTGAGAACATCGGCGGTGCTTCTCTGGCTGTCAGCCTTGGAGCAGTTTCAGCAGACCATCTGGTAAAAACAAGCATGGAGGATATAGCCTTTCTTGCCGCCAGTGATACTGTGGCAGTTGCGCTGCCCTGCACGCCTTTTGGATTGGGAGAGCAAGCTTACACCCCCGCCCAGCAGATTATTGCACAGGATGGTTTACTGGCACTAGCTTCTGATCTGAATCCGGGCACTGCATGGTGTGGTAACATGCAGTTTGTGATCGCTCTGGCATGCCGCTTTATGAAGATGACCCCTGCGCAAGCAATTGCCGCCGCTACCATCAACGCTGCAGCGGCGATCCAGATGGATGACAGGGTTGGATCGCTCGATGTAGGAAAACAAGCTGATATTCTGATATTGGATATCCCCGATTATCGTCACCTAGGATACCGCTTTGGTGAAAACCTGGTACATTTGGTCATTAAGAAGGGAAAGGTGGTCAATTTTTCATGAAAACACATCGCATCCTCGATCTGCAAACCGTGCATGAACTCTACCCATATCCTGATCCGGTACATGGCTTTGATCATATCGAACGTGTTTATAAATTATGCCAGGTCATCGGAAAAGCAGAGGGCGCAGATGCTGATGTTCTGCTGACGGCTGCTCTCCTGCATGATTGTGACGGAAGTGATCCAACTTCACAAAACCGTTGTGAACATCACCTGCTCTCCGCACAACGAGCCGGCAGCATTTTACATGAGATGGATTGGATAGACGAGGATATTCAAAAAGTGCAGCACTGCATTCGCGCACACCGTTTTCGTAAGAGCGAAGTTCCACAAACCATCGAAGCAATGTGCCTTTTTGATGCGGACAAGCTGGATGTGATCGGAGCAATCGGGATCGCCCGCACCATTGGCTATGCGGTCCAAGCAGGTGAGCCGATCTATTGTAAGCCTTCCTCCCAATTCATTGAAACTGGCGTGCTGAGCGAGGGTGAACACCACAGTGTGTATCACGAGTACCTTTTCAAACTGCGCAAAGTTCAAGATACCCTATACACCGAAACCGGTCGTAAACTTGCTCATGGTAGAAATGCTTTCTTGGAGACCTTCTTCAACCAATTGATCAATGAAGTGGATGGACGTCGTTAATATAATGTGCATGGAGTTCTTGAGAAAATGACCCCTGATCTGGATTACTTGATACGAATAGCAAAAATAGCCGGAGACATCCTCATGGATGGATATCTTCAGAAGCATGAGATTTATCATAAAGGGCGCATAGATCTGGTCACCGAAATGGATAAGCGCTCAGAATCATTTCTGTTGGGGGAAATCACGCGCGATTTCCCCGACCACAGTATCATCACGGAAGAAAGCGGTTTTCTCAGTGGAAATGAAGACCACCGTTGGTTCATTGATCCTCTAGATGGTACCTCCAATTATGCACATGGCGTGCCTTTATTCAGCGTCACAATTGCTTATGCCTATCAGGGGGCACTGACCCTCGCAGTCACTCTCGACCCCACACGATCGCACTGTTTCAGTGCCGAACGCGAGCAAGGAGCGTATTTGAACGAACGCCCTATTCATATCTCAAAAACAGAAGAACTGGTGGATGCCATGCTGGTAACGGGCTTCCCCTATGATATGGAAAACCCCAATGGCAACAATCTGGATAATTTTTCAAGCTTTATGAGCCACGCACAATCCATCCGCAGATTGGGATCAGCGGCAATTGATCTCGCTTATGTGGCTGCTGGTTGGTTTGATGGATATTGGGAAATGGGTATTCATGCCTGGGATATTGCGGCAGGAAGCCTGCTGGTCAAAGAAGCGGGGGGTATGGTAACAGACCTGCAGGGAAATGCAGATTTCTTCAAATCGCCTTATGCTCTGATTGCAGCCAACCCTGTTATACATGCGAAGATACTGGAAGTACTCCAAGCCAACCAACATGGATACGATTGACGTTGCAGTATAATGTTCCTATTGTCATAATTTCACTTTAAGGAAACCCCATGAACCCTGAAAATATTTCTTCTAGTCCCAGCCGCTGGAGCCTTGATGATCTGTTCTCTTCTGCTGATTCCCCCGAGATGGAAAAAGCTTTTAAACAAGCTGAAGCGCTGGTAGCTGATTTTGAAAAGAAACGCTCTCTTCTAAAGGAAGATATTTCACTGCAAGATTTTCTGTCTATCATCAAAGACCTGGAAACCATCACGCGCCAGATCACACTTGTCAATGATTATGCAGAGCTGTGGTTTACGGAAGATACCCAAAACCAACAAGCACAGAGCCTGGCAGCACGCGCCGAACAATTCGCTGCCGAGCAATCCAATAAAATCCTTTTCTTCAACCTGTGGTGGAAAAGCATCAGTGATGAAACCGCCCAGCGTTTGATGAAGGATGCAGGAGATTACCGCTACTGGTTGGAAGAGATCCGCCATTTCAAAGATTACACGCTATCCGAACCGGAAGAAAAAGTCATTAATATTAAAGACCTGACCGGCTTTTCGGCTTTCATCCGCTTGTATGATTCCATCACCAACCGCTATACCTTCAAGATCAAGGTAGGGGGAGACGAAAAAGATATGACGCGCGGGGAACTCATGTCTCTGGTGAGACAGTCTGATTCTGACCTGCGCGCTGCCGCCTACCAGAAACTGTATCAGGTATATGGTGAGCAGGGATCGATTTTAGGGCAGATCTACCAGACCATCATCCGCGATTGGCACAACGAAAACATCAATTTACGAGGATATAAGAGCCCCATCTCCGCCCGAAACCTCGCCAATGACATTCCCGACGAAGTGGTGGATACCTTGCTGGATGTCTGCAAGAAAAACGCTACGATCTTTCAACGCTTCTTCCGGTTGAAAGCATCCTGGCTGGGGGTTGATCAGATCCGCCGCTACGATGTATACGCTCCTGTGGCTGAAGCCAGCAAGAGCTACTCTTTTGGGATGGCAACCGAGATGGTGCTGGATTCCTTCCAGGAATTCGATCCACGCTTTGCTCAATTAGCGCACAAGGTATTCAGCGCCCACCACATTGATAGTGAGGTGCGCAAGGGGAAACGAGTCGGCGCCTTTTGTGCCACGGTAGCACCGGACATTACCCCCTGGGTATTGCTCAATTATCAGGGCAAGGCTGATGATATGGCAACTCTCGCCCATGAATTGGGACATGCCATTCATTCGCTGCTGGCGGCAGACCACAGCATCTTTACCCAGCATGCTTGCCTGCCTCTGGCGGAAACGGCTTCCACATTTGGTGAAATGATGCTGATAGACCGCCTGCTTTCAGAAGAAAAGGACGAAGAAGTACGCCGCGATCTACTCTTCAAGCAAGTTGATGATGCCTATGCCACCATCATGCGCCAATCTTTCTTTGCCATGTTCGAAAAAACCGCCCATGAGATGACAAACCAGGGTGCATCGGTAGATGATCTGTCTGAGGCATACATGCAGAACCTGCAAGTGCAGTTTGGGGATTCCCTCAAGTTGAGCGACGAATTCCGCTGGGAATGGGTATCTATCCCTCACTTTTACCATACCCCGTTTTATGTATATGCCTATGCTTTTGGGCAGCTGCTGGTATTATCCCTCTACAAACAGTTCAAGGAAGAGGGAGATAGTTTCAAGCCGCGTTATATTCACATGTTATCCACAGGTGGATCAAAAGCACCCATGCAAATACTAGACGAAGCCGGAATGAATGTACGTCAGCCACAATTTTGGCAAGGTGGCTTCGACCTGATCGAGAACATGGTAGCTCAGCTTGAGGCGCTCGATAAATAAAGTGTGACGACTGCCGGTGAAATATCCGGCAGTTTTTTAGTCGTTTATTTCTACTTGTTCTTCGTTGGTTTCCTCCAGCACCGGTTCTTTGGCTTTCCGTTCCAACATTTGCATGCTGCTCATCACAACAGTGGTGAAATACCGCACGCTGCCTTCATGCTCGTAGCGGCGTGTTTGTAATCTTCCTTCCACATAGACCAGCTTGCCTTTCGAAAGATAATTCTGGCAAATCTCTCCCAGTTTTCCCCACGCGACCACATTGAACCAGTCTGTATCCTGGTGCAGCTCACCGTTTTTATCCTTCCACTTGCGATCCACTGCCAGCGAGAAAGTGGTATATGCTGAACCTTTAGGAGTCTGTCTGGTTTCAGGGTCTTTTCCCAACCGACCTATTAACAACACGCGATTCAGAGATGGCATCCTATCCCTCCTTTTTTAGTGATGCAATGATGTTATATAATAGTTTAGATTATTTAGTCCCAAAGTCAATAATTTCTAAGGAGAGCAAATGTACATTGCCATAGAAGGAGTGATCGGCGTTGGTAAAACAAGCCTTGCCCGCCTTCTGCAACCATCCTACCGCTCAAATCTGCTGCTGGAAATTTTTGAAGAAAATCCGTTCCTGCAAGAATTCTATCAAGACCGCGCTCGTTATGCTTTTCAAACACAGATATTCTTTTTGCTAAGCCGTTATCGTCAGCAGCGCAATAATGTACCTGAGTTGTTAAATACGAAGAAAAACTTGATCTCCGATTACACCTTTGAAAAGGATGCGTTGTTTGCTGACATCAACCTGTCAGGGGATGAACTCGAAATGTACTACTCCGTGCATACTGCTCTGGCGGAAAAGATTCCTCTGCCTGACCTGACGGTATATTTGCACGCCAGCACGGATGTGCTCATGCAGCGTATCGCTACGCGCGACCGCTCGTACGAACGATCCATGGAATCTGATTATATTGATGCACTCAATAACGCTTATGAAGCCTATTTCAATAAAGGTCGTGCCGACCGTAAGATATTGATCATTGACAGCAACCATCTCGATTTTGTTCATAACCCGGCTGACCTGCAGGATATTGATAATCGAATTCGCCAGATACTGCATCTTCCGCCTTTTCAATTCACGTTGCCCATTGACCAGGAGTGAGGAAAGGAAAATGAAATGAGAGTAACAAGGAACCAGCTGTTGGATATCGCTCGCGATCATGTGAAATCACAGACCTTCAATAATCCTGACATTGCTTGCGTATTTCTCATTGGATCCTTGACCAAAGATGCTCTTTTTATAGGGGATGCCACCGATATTGACCTTGTATTCATCCACAACACAGAACCCGCTTCTGCTAGAGAAGTAATTCCATTGGCAGATAATTATCACCTGGATATTTTGCATTTCCCACGCAGAATCTTCAACCAGCCCAAGGATCTGCGCACGGACCCTTGGATGGGTTGCCTTTTCTGTGAAAATCCCTTTGTTTTATATGACACGTACCACTTTTATGATTTTATAAGAGCAGGAGTTTTTTCTAATTTCTTCTCCCCTCTGAACAGCCTGGCGCGCTCGCAATATTTCTACACCAGGGCTCGCGAGGGATGGTCAGCGCTGCACCGGGTAGACCCCCTTATCACTGTTGATTCTGTACATGCTTATCTACAGATTTTATGGAGCGCCGGAAACGCCATCGCCTGCCTGGTTGGCAAACCTCTGCCGGAACGAAGTTTTCTCACCAAACTTGAAGAGGTAACAACCTATCTTGGAAGACCTGGCTTAGCCAGCGGGTTGCGGGATTTGTATGCTATTGATGACTATTCGTCTTTCGGTTGGGAAGATCGCATCGATATGATGAAGGTTGCTTTCCAAATACTGGCAGAAAAATCCTATTGCCCACCAGAATATTCACCCGCCCGTTTCCAGTATTATCGCAGTGCGATTCTTTCCTATCAACAAAACGAACGTCCAGACGAAGCGCTGTGGGTGCTGCTGTGGACGTGGAGCAACGTCATGCACATTTTGCCTCGAAAAACTGCCGAGGTAAAGGATTTGAAAGATATTTGCCAGGAAATCAACCTGAGTCAGGATACATTTCCAACCCGGTTAGAGCAACTCGATACTTATCTGGATGCTCTTGATACAACCATTGATGACTGGAAAAACATTAGCGGTATTCTTTAGCTATCCACAATTTTATTCACATCTCTGTGGATAACTTGGTAAAAACTGTGGATAAATGCCTCTTCCTGTGGATATCTTCGAAAAAAAATTCTATTTTATTCCCTATCCTGTGCATATCCTTTGTATATTCATGGAAAAAACTGTGCAAGAAAATTCCTATTTCAGGATCAGTTAACAAACTCGTTCTATTTACTCTTCTCTTATCCACAATATCAACGGATAAGTTTTTTTGATAATTGGACATTCATCTGAATTTAATACCTGAAAAAACCCCTATATTGGTATTTCTCCCTATTATCCACATATCCACAGTCCCTACTAATACAACTATAAATTCTATTAATTATTAAATATAAAATTATTTAAGCATGCTTGTATAACAAGTCCCTTTTTTGTACAATGCACATACCTAGGAAGCATTGCTCTCTATGGTAAGGGATAGGAATGAAGAATCAATAATATTGAAAGGAAGGGAAACCATGGATGTGATCAAGGTTAAAGCTGTTTCCCGCACAGCAGCAGTCGCTGGAGCAATCGCGGGAGTGATTCGAGAGCACAAGCATGCTGAAGTGCAGGCAATTGGCGCCGGAGCAGTGAACCAATCGATCAAAGCCCTCATCCTGGCAAAGAATTTTCTTGACCAAGATGGCATCACGATTGTATTTATCCCGGAATTTGTAAACGTGGAAATTGATGGCAAAATCAGAACTGCTATCAAATTTATTGTTGAACCGCGCTAATAGATGAACAAGAAAGAATGATATTCTTTATAACTAATTAGTATTCATTGGGGGAAAAGATAACCTCGTCTTTCCCTGATATCTTTTCTTGTATCTTTTCAAGGATGAGATCCATATGTCGCGAATGGTTGACAAAATCCAGATTGTCAGCTGGAACTGTCAAAACCGGGCAAAGGGTGAAGTTCTGTATCCACGTCTCATAGGCATCATTCAATTGTTGTAGATAATCAGTGCTGATATTCTTTTCGTAATCGCGATCACGACGCTGAATGCGATCCAGTAATGTTGGTATGGAAGCCTTCAAATAGACGATCAGATCAGGAGTGGGAAGAAAGCGCAATAATGTATGATAGATGGTCTCGTAGGTTTCATAATCTCTCTGGCTCATCAAGCCCTGTAAGTAGAGATTGCGAGCAAAAACCTCAGCATCCTCGTACAAGCTGCGATCAAGAATTACCGAATTAGGACATTCAAGCAGATCTCCATATACTTTAAGCCGGTTGGAGAGAAAGTAGGTTTGCGAATGGAAACTCCATGTGCGCATATCGGCATAAAAATCAGAGAGATAGGGGTTATTGGCAACCGGTTCAAAGAAAGGCTCCCATTCCAGGCGCTGGCTAAGTAAGCGCACCAGGGAGGACTTCCCTACGCCGATATTTCCTGCGATGTTAATAAATTTTCTCATGGCTGATGTAATTATAGAATGGATTAAATAAAAAAAGAGCCGTAACTGTGTACTGCAGCTCTTTTTTTTTAAGCTTAAGAATTGACTAGTCTTCTTTGATTATGGCGTCAACAGGGCAAACCTCAACACAGGCACCATCATCAATGCATTTCGTCGGGTCAATTTCGAAATGCTCCTCACCCATAGAAATTGCGTCTTGTGGGCATTCTGCTTCGCAAGAACCGCAAACAATGCATTCATCAGTAATTACGTGCGTCATCTTACCGATCCTTTCAGGCTGTATTTTGTACGTTCTAGTTTCTTAGGATAGCACCTTAATTTTTCTTTGTCAACAAAACGAAGTCCTCAAAACGAAGTCCTCCTGTTAATATCTGAAAAACATATTTTCTGGCATTATTCCTCTATCAGTTTGATCTGCTGGCGGAACCATATGGCTGTGTGGGGCTGATATCGGCGAACGATTAAAACAGAGCAGGATACTTCTTCTACCAATACGTCGTTTAATTTACCGAATATATAATCGGGGGAATAGACCTCTTCCGCAGCGCCAATGATCATCAGGTCATATTGTTTTTTCTCGGTTTCCCCCACGATTCCATCGAGTACATTGTTGGATAAAATGGTGCGCATTTCCATATATGGAGGAATTGAACCTATTTCGCTTTCAGCAATTTCCTGCATCTGAGACAGTTCATCTTCCTGGGTCTCCTTACTGGCTTTTTGGGGCAAAATTCGGATGGCGGTTACGTTTACATTTTGCTGGAAAGCGATATCGGACGCCAACTTTAATGCTAACCGTGCATTTGGACCGTTGCCGATGGGAACGAGAATATTTTGCAATCCATTCAAGCCATGATCGCGCAGAACACCCACATTCTTGTGTGCCATGATAAGGACTTCTTTGATGATATTATGAGGAACTTTGATTTTTGTATCGGTTGAAGGCCATCCAAAAAGAACCAGCTGAACCGGATTGGATGATTTCAATTCGTTAAAAATACCTGTTTCTACATTAGGAGCGATTTTATGTTTTGTATAAATAGGTACGTTCCTCGCCTGGGCAATCTCCGCCGTTTTTTTCAAAAGATCATTTTGAAAGGCGTTTTTCTGAGAGATCAGGGTGCTCATGTTTTCCTGTGAAACTCCTCTGGCGGCTTTGATCACGTTGAACAAACAAATACTGGTGTCTTCCTGATGTTCAGCAATTCTTGAAGCAATCTTGACCAAACCGATCGCAGTTTTAGGATTGACCGTTACCACTAAGATACGACCTCCCCCAACCTCTTCCTCTATCCTGGTACGGTTTTCTTTCCTTTTATTGAAAGCTTTTGAGATGAAATAAATAACAGAAAGAGACAAAAGCACTATTCCCAAGAATTTCAAAGCTGTTTTACTCGCAAAAGCAATGATTAAAATGCCTGATGCTGCTGCAATGTAGGCAGTTAATGGGAAGAAGGGTGCTTTAAAGGGACGCTCAATATTTGGATACATTTTTCTCAGTCTGAACATTGCCAGTGTCGCCCAGAAAAGGACGAACATGTATCCCGCGCTTGAAATATAACTTAATAGATCTACAACTTGAAATAGCGATACAAGACAGCTTATTATTACAATAACCACAATGGCTACATATGGTGTGCGCCAATGGCTCAACCTGGAGAAGATACGTGGCCAAACCCCATCACGGCTCAAGGTGAAAACCTCTCGTGTTGCTGAGAGCATGGCGGAATTAACGGAGGTGAGCGTAGCGACAATCCCTGCCAGCCCCATTACCTGCACCCCACCCCCTGACCAAAAATGGCGCGCCGCGTCTGTTAATGCAGTTTCGGAGCCCGCCAGTGAGGAATAGGGGATTGTCCCGATGGTCACATAAGAGACCAGCGTGTAAATAAGGGTGGTAACTCCCAGACTGATCAGGATTCCTAGGGGAATGTTGCGACGTGGATTGGTGATCTCTTCTGCATCGTCCGCGATCACTTCAAAACCTACGTAGGCGTTATACACCAGCGCGATGGTCATCAGCATACGGGTGAGGTTTGCCCATAGGGACTGGTTTTCAAACAACACCCTTCCGGATTGAAAGGTCTCTTGATTGAACCCGTCCGGTTGGGTTAAACCACGGATGATGAAGATTGCAAAGACAACCAGCAAGAACCCGCCCAGTACGATCTGCATATTTCCTGCTTGCTTTACCCCGCGCACATGCATGACACCCACGATGATGAGTATCCCGAGTGCGACAGGGATGATGGGGAGACCAGGGATGAAAACCTGCGCGGAATAGGCAAATCCAATGGCGGAAAGGGCAGCATAAAAAGCGCTGGAAAGAGCATCCAGCGAGCCTACCAGGAACATGATCAATCCTTTTCCAAAAGCTTCTCCTACGTAGGTCATGGCGCCGCCCGTTACCGGGTAGGTGGTTGCCAATTCGCAGTAATTAAGAGCGATACTTAATGTAAGAACCCCTCCGATCACTAGTGCCAACACGGCATCCGGTCCGGCGATCCCGGCAGCATGCCCGGTCAATACAAAAATTTCTGCTGCGATTGTTCCGGCGGTGCCCAGCATGATGACCTGCAACAGATTCAGCTGGCGTTTTAATTTCCTTTTAGTCATACTATGCTCACAGTCCTTAACTAGTCAAAGTATCCTGACGTCTTCTTTTGTAATGGTTTTGGGGGAAATTGAATTTGATTTTTCTATAATTGCGACCAGTCTACATATCACAATCAATCAGAGAGCAATTATATACCCGATGCCGGGTGAATAAAAAAGGAAAAATGTCTTTAAAAAGATATTTCTTTCAAGGTACTCAAAAGGTCAAACCATTTATCCCATTATGGTGATTGAAC
>LDZU01006130.1_pt1 | contig 68099 bp, 59 predicted proteins | sample 615531 | NCBI WGS metagenome assembly LDZU01 (sample SAMN03408293, study PRJNA278302) | terrestrial metagenome | isolation source: oil reservoir sample SB2 | place: USA: Alaska, North Slope, Schrader Bluff formation | collected 2011-09 | reverse complement strand
TGGCGATACCTCTCTTTCAGCAGGCATTAAAATACTTGCCCAAAAGGAGAAGGCGAGAGTCTTTGATATTAAAGGACGTTACTGGATTGATGTGGATGACGAAAAGGCCTTTAAGAAAGCAGAAAATGTCCTTTTGAATAATTTAAAAAAAATTTCTGATGGTCCTATATCTCGATATATAAATCGTCCTATTTCTACCTGGATTTCTAAATATATCTTAATAAGTAAAAATATTACCCCCAACCAGATTTCTTTCTTTTCTTTTATCCTTTCTATGATCGGAGCCTTTTTTTTCTTTTTAGGGGGGTATGTCAATTTATTAACTGGTGGAATATTAGTCCAACTATCTTCCATCATTGATGGTTGCGATGGAGAGATTGCCCGCTTAAAGTTTCAAACATCTGATTTTGGCAGATGGTTTGATGCAGTCTTAGACCGCTATGCTGATGGCTTCCTTCTTTTTGGGTTAACTTATAATGTATATTTTTTAAGAGGAAATTTATTATATCTATTTATCGGATTTTTGGCTATTATTGGAACTTTTATGAACAGTTATACAGCTGACAAATATGATGGATTAATGAAGAGAAAAACTGCTTCAGGAAAGCACTATTTTAGAGTAGGTCGTGATATCCGGATATTTATTATATTTTTGGGAGCTATGGCTAATCAATCTCTTTTAGTTCTACTAGTAATTGCTCTTTTATGCAATATAGAAAATATTAGACGGATAGTAGTTTTTTATAAAAGTGAAAATAGATGAGATAATCTTTTCCTTCATTTAATAAATTAACGAGTAAGAAAATCGCGAAAACAGTATCAAAGATTAACTATGGTTCGCTTAAGGGTTTTTATATCTTTCCAGGTTAGCTCTTTAGGGCTGCCTGGGAAAGTTCCTTCATTTCTTAATAAATAACTAGGATGAAACATAGGAAATATCTTTATTTCTCCTAACCAATCAAACCATCGCCCTCGAAGTTTACTAATTCCTTCAGTAGTAGTATCTAAAAGATATTGTGTGGGAACGTTACCCAGAGTAACAATAATTTTGGGGTTAATTATGGCAATTTGAGTTTCCAAATAAGGAAAGCAGGTTTCTATCTCGCTTTTAGAAGGATTACGGTTACCTGGTGGTCTGCATTTTACCATATTAGTGATAAATACTTCTTCTCTTTTTATATCTACTGATTGTAGAATTTTCGTCAAAAGCTGTCCTGCTTTTCCTACAAATGGTCTACCTTTAAGGTCCTCTTCCTCACCAGGAGCTTCTCCTATAAGCATTACTTTGAGTTTTGCTTTGCCTTCACCAGGAACAACCTTGGTACGCGTAAGATATAAAGGACATTTTTTGCAACTTCTACATTCTTTGGCTACTTCTTCCAGGGTAATTGGTTGTATATATTCGGACATCGTTTCAAGCCTCTTTTTTATGGAAATAAATAACTACAAAAAAGTTATTAATCAATTTATAAAATTAAATATAATGGTTAATTCACAAAAAGCCAAAATATTTTCAACAGATTATATATAGGATACCATGCAGATAATTTCATAGTAAATTATAATTTTAGTCATAATTAAGTTGTAGGGGCACAATGAATTGTGCCCTCTTAATATTATTACCTAATTTCTCCTGTGGACACGATGCATCGTGCCTTTACCTTACTATTTTGTCAACTTTTTGGGTCACAATCATATAATTGAATTTATATAATTTTACCATTTTTTTATATTTTTTAGCAAGAAATTAAAGATAAAGCCAGATAAAATTCCAGGGAGAACAAATTGTATTTCATTAAATAAAAGAGATTAATAAATTATATAAGTTATAAAAAATTTAAAAGATGGCTTGACAACTGTAAATATTTATAGTTTTTTTAAATAAATAATTAAAGGCTAAATACAAGCATATGAAAAATTTAATTCTCACCCAGCGTCAAAGTGAAATATTGAATTTCATAATATCAAGTAAGGAAAAGTTTGGGTATCCTCCTTCTATTACTGAAATTCAAAAGAAATTTTCTTTTAAGTCTCCTAATGCTGTTCAAGATCATCTTGAGGCTCTGGAACGAAAAGGTTTTATTTCTCGACGTTCACACAAAGCAAGGAGTATTGAGATTTTAGTTCATACCCTATCAGGTGAAAACGGTAAGAATAATGCTTTCGAGATACCTATAGTTGGAGAGATTTCCGCAGGCAGACCAATTCTTGCTCAGGAAAATATAGAGGGGACTCTCGTAATTGATAGATCATTCATAAAAAATTCTAACGGAATTTTTGCTTTGAGAGTTAAAGGAGATAGTATGATTAATGCTGGTATTTTGAATGGAGATTATGTAATAGTTTCTCAACAACAATCTGCTGAACAAGGTGATATAGTCGTGGCACTTATTGAAGATGAAGCGACAGTGAAAAGATTCTATAAAGAAACAAACAAAATAAGACTACAACCTGAAAATGATACAATGGAACCAATAATTGTTAAATCCAATGAAAATGATGTTAGAATAGTTGGTAAAGTAAGAGGTGTAATAAGAAAAATTTAAACAAGGATATATATTAGTATCAGAATTTCAAAAATATCGATACTAAAATGAATTCTTTAATGTATTAGAAGATATAAAAAAGTTTATAAGAAGTTGATTTTTGAAGTTACGGATCTATAGCAAACTAAATATTGTAATAAATTATTAACAAAATATAGATGAAATGGTGATTTTAAAATGAAAAAAGTAATTAAAAATAATGACAAACAACTAGCATTTGAAAATTTAGAAGCAAAATCGCTTACTTATGGATCAGTTATTTTAAATAAAGAAAAATTTACTCAAGTTTTACAGGAGACTAAAAGTCTAAGTAATTTAAACTCTCTTAAGAATAGAATATTTACTTTAAAAAACATTATAACTTATCCCAAGAATGACCAAGAAGGTATATTAAATATTGATGCTAATGGAGACACAGTTTCTTTACGTAAAGATGTTCTGATTTCCGATTTAAATCAGATTTTAGAATCACGTACACTTCAAAGAGCAAATTATTATCTTGGAAGATTAAAAAATGGGGTTCAAAAGATTAAAACTAATAAAACTAATGATATAAATCTTTTAAGATGGAAAGAATATGATAATATTATTACAGATAGCCTTTGGGTGTTGGCAAAAAGAGATAATTCTGGTGCTCATTTGGGTTGGTATTGGGGAAATTTCATTCCACAAATTCCACATCAAATGATGTTAAGATATACCAAAAAGAATGATTGGGTTCTAGACCCCTTTGTGGGAAGTGGTACAACTTTGATTGAATGTCGACGGCTGGGGAGAAATGGCATTGGGATAGAATTGAATCCTGAGACAGCGCAAAAAGCAAAAGAATTAATTGAAAGAGAGCAAAACAAGGACGATGTTGTTACCCAAGTAATGGTTGGTGACAGTAGGACAATAGATATAAAAACAATTTTGGATAAATATAAAATAAATTGTGTGCAACTTCTTATTATGCACCCTCCCTACCACGACATAATTAAATTTTCAAGAGATGATAAAGATCTTTCAAATGCAAGAAATACAGAAGATTTTTTAAAAATGTTTGGTAGAGTAGTAGATAATGTGACTCCATATTTAGAAAAAGGACGATATTTTGCTTTAGTTATTGGTGATAAATATTCTAAAGGTGAATGGATACCCTTAGGTTTTTACTGTATGAATGAGGTTTTAAAGAGGAATTTCTTATTAAAAAGCATTATTGTAAAAAATTTTGAGGAAACAAGAGGAAAGAGAAACCAAAAAGAACTCTGGCGATACCGAGCATTGGTTGGTGGATTTTATATTTTTAAGCATGAATATATAATGCTTTTTAAGAAAAAATAAAGGGAGGGATTTATGCCATTATTGAGCCAAAGGGAAGTATTAAATTTAAAACTTAGTTGTATTCCATTACCACAATTAAGAATGCTTGCACTGGATTTATGTGTTTCTAATAAGGGTAAAGCCACAGATATTATTAAGAGAATATGGGAAAGCCAACCAGATGAGCAAATAATTAATGAATTTATTAAAAAAAGATATGCTGAAAAAATTCAAGAACGAAGGGAAAATATTTCTGATGAAGATTTAAAAAAGAGTTAACTAATGTAAAGGATTTTTCTTGGGGTGTAGTTCAAGGTCAACTAGATCAAAAGATACAGACTGAGTATGTAAGAAAAATTGTTAGATATAAAGATTTATTAGATAGTGTTAAAATAAAACTTCATAATGATGTGACAAATTATGTAATTTGTACTTGGTTTAACCATTGGACAACTGTATTAATTGAAGAACACATAAGTACTCATAAAAAGGTAATTCCAACTATTAAGAACATAAAGGGTATTGATATTTTCTTTGATGGTCAACCATTTGACTTAAAGGTAACTTATTTACCAAATAGATATAATCCAGTAAGGGCTATAGAAAATCCTTCCGACTTAGCAATCTGGTTGTATGAAAATCAAGGGGCTCAGAGATTTGGGGCAGATAATAGATTATTCGTTATATTATTAGATAGAGATAAACCGGAAAGAAGTTGGGAACTAAAAAGAGACTTTGACCTTGTCTTCCGGAATATTGATGATTTTTTTTCAGCAGAAACAGTTTCTAAGAAAGACGAAATTGTTTTTAGTTTTGGTAGAAAAACATTTACGGCAATTACAAAAGTATTAATTATTACGAAATAGGAAATTATAATTAATTGGATTTCTTAATAAAAAATATAAAAATACTGACAGGTACCTATTTTCAAGAAATGGAGAGAACAAAACATATTCATAGATTGCATCCATACAAAGGTAAATTTATCTCTCAGTTAGTAGAATATTTTCTTGATTCTCATACTAATGAATTTTAGATGGGAGTATGTTATAAAAACATTTGAGGTTATTTTAACCAAATCATATATTATGAGAATAAAAGCAGAAGATAAAGATAAAGCAAAAATATATTCAGAGTTATTTCCAGGCGATATACAGGATATTTCATCAATTGATTATAGAAGAAAATTTAACCTTGAAATAGAAGATATTGTTTGCAAGATAAATGAAGTTTTTGAGGTTCAAGAAGAATCACCGTAAGCAAATTAAGGAAAAAGAGATAATTATATGTAAAATTTGATAATTCCCAGTTTTTATAAGAAAAAATAGTAAGGCTTTAAAACGTAGAAAATATAAGGGTTTCTGCGTTTTTTTGTTATATGGGATGGTGGTAGTGCTTCTAAAATAGGGAGAAAATAAGGTAAAAATGCGCAAAAAATTGTATTTTGGAGAGGCTGAAACCGTTGCAAAATAAGGGTTTTAGACAAATATTGCAATAGAGACGTTTTTTTCAAGTGGGTAAGGTGATTGTCTATGATTTTTAAAATAGACGCTTAAAATGGCTTATTTTAGATATAGGTGAAAATCCTTATTTTGTAAGGGATTTAGTGAGTTTTGACTAAAGAAGAAAATTGAGACTATTATAAAAAAAAGAGGAATTTTAAAAGTTTTATAGAATATATATAGCAAACAGTATTATAATTAGAAAAAGTGTTTACGATTGTAGATGCTATATATAGCAGAAAAAAAATAATCGGATCTTTTATTAGTAGTAAGTGGGGTGAGAAAATTGAAAAATTTAGAATTATCCCGTATATTTGAGCAGATTGCCAAAATATTAAAAATTAAAGATGAAAACCCTTTTAAGATTAGAGCTTATGAAAAGGTTGCTTTGGTTTTGGAAAATTTACCTATTGATGTAGAGACAATTTACCGACAGGGAGGATTAAATAATATTCCGGGAGTTGGTGAAGGTATTGCCAAAAAGATTGAAGAATTTTTAACTACTGGTAAGCTGGAGTATTATGAAACATTAAAAGAGAGTGTGCCTGCTGGAGTGATAGAGCTTTTGGATATTCCTGAAGTCGGACCCAAGACAGCTAAGCTTCTATATGAACAATTAAATGTAGATAACATAGAGAAATTAGAAAAAGCAGTTAAAGAGCACCTGATTAAAGATTTACCTGGAATGGGGGAGAAATCAGAAACAAATATCTTGAGAGGAATAGAATTATATAAAAGGCGAAAAGAGAGATTTCTTTTAGGCCTGGCTCTCCCTTTAGCAGAAGAGATTGTAGAGAGATTAAGCAAATTAGAAGAGACCAATAAAATAAACTTTGCCGGGAGCTTAAGACGAAAAAAAGAGACTATCGGGGATATTGATATTTTGGTGACTTCCCAGAAGCCTGAGAAGATAATGAAGACTTTCGTTTCTCTGCCTCAGGTTAGAGAAATTTTAGCAGAAGGACCGACCAAATCGAGTGTTATTACCAGAGATGATATTCATGTAGATGTGCGAGTGGTAGAGCCAATAAGTTTTGGGGCAGCTCTACAATATTTTACCGGCTCCAAAGCCCACAATATTAAACTAAGAGAATTAGCAGTAAAGAGAGGTTTAAAGATAAATGAATATGGAGTATTTGATTCTAAAACTGGTAAGAGGATAACCGGGGAAGAAGAAGAGGAAGTCTATCGAATTTTAGAATTACCTTTTATTCCCCCAGAATTAAGAGAAGATAGAGGAGAAATTGAAGCAGCCCAAGAGAATGAATTGCCTCAACTAATAGAATATCCCCAAATTAAAGGTGATTTGCATCTTCATACTAAATGGAGCGATGGGGCTCATACCATTAGACAGATGGCAGAAGAAGCCAAGAAAAGGGGTTATAATTATATAGCTATTACTGACCATTCACAATCACTTAAATTTGCTGGGGGGTTAACCGAAGAGAGACTTGTAGAACAAATAGAAGAAATTCAAAAATTAAACCTGGAATTGGACGATTTTACAGTTTTGACCGGGATTGAGGTAGATATAAAATCAGATGGTAGTTTAGATTTCTCTGATGAAATATTAAGTAAATTAGATGTGGTAGTGGCAGCAATTCATTCTGGTTTTAAACAAGAAAGTAAAATTATTACCGAAAGAATTATTAAAGCTATGCAAAATAAATTTGTACATATTATTGCTCATCCTACTGGACGTTTAATTGGCTATCGTGAAGCATACCAGATGGATATGGACAAGATAATTCAAGTTGCTGCAGATACTGGGACTATTTTAGAAATAAATGCTCATCCAGAAAGGCTTGACCTAAATGATGTCTATTGTCGGATGGCTAAAGAAAGGGGGGTTCAGCTGGCTATCGAGACCGATGCCCATAGTGCTGAAGGATTAGCCACCATGGATTTTGGAATAGCCGTTGCCCGCCGAGGTTGGTTAGAAGAAAAAGATATCATAAATACCCTCTCTTTGGATAAGTTAGTGAAAAGATTGAAAAGAAAATTGTAAATTCTTTTATTGGTAGGTTATTTTTTAAATAAAAAGATTCACCGGACTGTTGACAAAATGTTTTTTATTGTGTAGACTTTTAGAAAATTTAAATAGTAAAAAGTTTTGAAAGGGACTAGTAAAAATATAATATTGTGCCCAGAGAGTAGAACTTAAAAGCTGGAAAGTTCTACCAAAGAAATATATTTTGAACCCACCCTAAAAAACTGAAAACGATAAGTTTTAGCCGGTTTTCCCAGCCGTTACCTAAGGGAAGGTATAAACTCAGAAAGTTTTTTGAGATGTACCTTTTTGAGTGGATCCGTATTATTATTTGGGTTAAATAGGGTGGTACCGCGGAAGATAGATATGCTCTTTCGTCCATATATGTGGATGAAAGAGCTTTTTGTTTATATATATTCTTTATTTTAAAGGGGGTAGTACTATTGGAAAAATTTATTACATTTAAGAAAATTAATCGAATTGTAATCAAAATAGGAACTTCTACTATAATGAAAAACATTAATGAAGTGAATATTTCTAATTTAGAAAGAATTGTTAGGGTTATTTCATATTTACATAATCAGGGGAGAGAAGTTGTGGTTGTTTCTTCAGGAGCAATTGGTATGGGAGTAAGTAAAATTGGACTAAAACGGAAGCCCAAGAAATTGGAAGATAAACAAGCTATGGCAGCAATTGGTCAAGGACTTTTAATGCATATATATGAAGATATTTTTGCAAAATATGGAATAACTGTTGCCCAGATGTTGTTAACTCGTAGTGATTTTGAGGATAACAATCGTAAGCATAATACCGACAATACTTTTAGTGCCCTTTTCAAATATAAAGTAATACCTATCGTGAATGAGAATGATACAGTTGCAGTAGAAGAGATAGTTTATGGAGATAATGATACTCTTTCTGCTGTAGTATCAACATTAATTAAGTCAGAACTATTAGTAATGCTTTCTGATACCGACGGTCTTTATACTGGGGATCCTCGGACAAATAAAAAAGTGAAAAAATTGTCTTTAGTTGAAAATATAGATAGAGATATAGAAAATTTTTGTTGGGGTGCTGGCAGTGCTTTTGGAACGGGTGGAATGAAGACAAAGATATTTGCAGCTAAAATAGCTACATCTCAAGGGATATGTGTGGCAATTATAAAAGGAGATGAGCCTGAACAGATTATAAATCTCGTTTTTGGGGAAATTAAAGGGACAGTCTTTTTGCCAAAGATTGAGAAGGGGGCAGTATTAAATGAGTAATCTAAAAACGATTGGTCAAAAGTCAAGATTAGCCTCTTATGAAATGGCTCGTTGTTTTACTAACAAGAAGAATTCTGCATTGAAGTTTATGGCTGAGAACTTGAAAAAAGCAGAAAGATTTATTTTGGAAAATAATAATAAAGATATTGAAATGGCACGACGGAAAGGAATGTCAGGAGCTATTTTAGATAGATTGAAATTAGATAAAAAAAGGATTAAGGCAATGTCTGACGGGTTGTTGTCCATTGCTGCATTGCCAGACCCTGTAGGGGAAATAGAAACAATGATAAAGAGACCAAATGGGCTTTATATAGGCAAAAAAAGAGTGCCGTTGGGAGTGATTGGTATAATTTATGAAGCCAGACCTAATGTTACTGTCGATGCTTCAGCTTTATGTCTTAAATCAGGAAACGCAGTTATATTACGAGGTGGTTCTGAAGCGATAAATTCAAATAGGGCGCTAGTAAAGATCTTAAAGGAGGGATTAAAAGAGAGCGATATTCCTTCTGAGGTCATTCAACTTATTACTGATACCAAAAGAGAAAAAGTTAAAGAAATGATTAAAATGAGAGAGTATATTGATGTGTTGATCCCTCGAGGTGGTGCATCACTTATTAAAATGGTAGCAGAAAATTCTTTAGTTCCGGTTATTGAGACTGGGGTAGGTAATTGTCATATTTATGTAGATGATGAAGTTGATTTGGAAATGGCGGAAAAAATAGTAATTAATGCTAAGACTAGTAGGCCTGCTGTCTGTAATGCTGCCGAAACTCTTTTAGTTGCGGAGAAAGTTGCTTCCTTGTTTCTTCCTAAATTGTTGTCGGAATTTGAAAAAATGGGGGTCGAAATAAGAGGGTGTAGCAAAGTTAAGAAAATATTTCCTGTATGCAAAGACGCGATAGAAGAAGACTGGTATACAGAGTATCTCGATTACATAATTTCTGTAAAAGTAGTGAAAGATATAGATATGGCCATTGAACATATAAATAAATATGGGACCAAGCATTCAGAAACAATAGTTACTAGTAGTTATCAGAAAGCTCAAAAATTTTTAGAGGAAGTTGATGCTGCAGCAGTTTATGTAAATGCTTCAACTCGTTTTACTGATGGATTTGAATTTGGGTTGGGGGCAGAGATTGGTATAAGTACCCAAAAGCTGCATGCGCGAGGACCAATGGGTTTAAAGGAACTTACTACTTACAAATATATAATATATGGGAATGGACAAATTCGTTAAGAAAAGGCATTTATTTTTAAAAATTGTATAGTATGTCCTGAACAACGCCCAAAGAAAGTTTGACATTATATCATATTAATGTTATATTTTAGTCAGAAAAAATATTAAAATTAAATATTAGATGCTCGTATAAACTCTTGGATATGGCAAGGGTGTTTCTACCAGGTGACCGTAAATCACGACAGGCTACGAGTGGAAGTGCACCTTAGGGAATCGCTTATTTAAGCTGATTTATATTTGTAAATAATTATATTGTGCTTAGATAAGATTAGAACCAAGTGGTGCAAAGTATATTTATTTTATACTACACCGGAGGGTTAAAAGCCCAGGCGGAGAGGTTCCACTCTGATGGATGGAATTTCTGCTGTCTAGGCTTTTTTATTTTTTATGAAATAAGTTATTGGTTAAATAGATAAAAATTTAAGGAGATTGGGGGAGAAGAATGTGAATGATAAGGTAGCGATAATAATGGGAAGCATATCAGATAATGAAGATATGAAAAAAGCAGCTGAAGTATTAGATGAATTAGGTATTTCTTATGAGGTAAGGGTGCTCTCGGCTCATCGTACTCCCGATTTGTTATTTGAATATGTTGCCCAAATAGAAGAGAAAGGATTTAGAGTAATAATTGCTGGGGCTGGCGGGGCAGCTCATCTACCGGGAGTGGTAGCCTCTAAGACATTGTTGCCAGTAATTGGAGTACCTATAGAGACAAAAGCTTTAGGAGGTCTTGATTCTTTATTATCTATAGTTCAAATGCCTGGCGGTATTCCAGTTGCTACAGTAGGAATAGGAAATGCCAAAAATGCTGGGCTACTGGCAGCGCATATATTGGCTATTGAAAATTCTAAAATTAGAGAAAGACTTAAAGATTATAGAGAAGCTATGGCTCAGAAGATAAAGGATATTAAGATATAGCGTATAGCGGATAGGATATTAGTTATCCAGTTACCCTGTTATCCAGTTTACCAGTTAAAATACAGGTTACGAGTTGCAAGTTACAAGTTATAAAATTTCTCCATTTTGTCATTGCGAAACGAAGCGACGAAGCAATCCCAAGAAGTACGAAATTGCCGCGCTCCGATAATCTAAACAATGATAGAGAGCATAATAAAGTGATGATTAGGGATTGGCAGTAAAAACCTTTATTCAAAACTAACGACTATTTTAATCAGCCAATCGGTAAATTAGTTAATTAATCTTTAATCTTAATAGGATAATCGGCCAATTGAATAATTGGTGAATTGATAGAAAGGAGCAAATAGATGGGGAGCGTAAAAGATTTGGAAGTGTTAGAACACCCGAGTTCGAACAAAACTGGCAGAGGAAGATTCATCTTTTCAGACCGTTATTCAGTATTTGATTGGGGGGAGATGCCAGACCATATTCCTAATAAAGGGAAATCTTTATGTATTTCAGCTGCTTATTTCTTTGAAAAACTTAAATCTTTGGGGTTAAAAAGCCATTATTTAGGATTAGTCGAGGATGGTAATAAATTGGGAAGATTATCAGATATTGAAATTCCAGTTAATATTATGGAAGTAAAATTACTCAGAGTATTGACTCCCCTACACAAGAGTGGTCGTTATGATTATTCTATCTATCAAACTGAAAAAAATAATTTTTTAATCCCCTTGGAGATTATTTATCGAAAATCTCTTCCCAAGGGTTCCAGTGTATTTAAAAGATTGGAAGAAGGAAGCTTGAAACTGGAAGATTTGGGCTTGAAAGAAATGCCTCTTCCTGGCCAAACTTTACGCAAACCATTTTTAGATGTTTCTACTAAACTTGAAGAGACTGACCGATATCTAAACTGGCCGGAAGCAAAAGATATAGCTCATCTTGACGATAGTGAGATTGAAGATATAAAAAAGATAACTTTAATGATTAACGAATTGATAGACAAGGAAGCAGAAAAGGTGGGCTTAAAGTACGAAGATGGGAAAATAGAGATTGGATTTGATGAAGAAAGGAACCTGATAGTTATAGATGTGTTAGGGACTTTAGATGAATGTCGTTTTACCTTTAAGGGAATGCCAGTAAGTAAAGAGATTGCTAGATTATATTATCGAAAAACTGATTGGTTTAAAGAATTGGTTGAAGCCAAAAAAAGAGATAGTATAAACTGGAAAGAAAAAGTGAACCTCTCTCCACCATCCTTACCGCCAAGATTAAAAGAACTTATTTCAATGGCTTATTGTGCCTTTGCCAACGAAATTACCGGGAGAATATGGTTCCCTAAAGTTCCAGCAATGAAAGCGATATTAGAAGAAATTATTTCATATATTATATAGATATATAAAACAAAAATTAAAAATTAGGGTGATTTTAATTTTGAAAGGAGTTATTGATGAATAATAATAACCAAGAAGAAAGAGATTTAAAAAAAATATTAGAAGAAAATGATCTTACCGAAAGCGAATATAAAAAAATTGTAGAAACTTTGAAAAGAGAGCCAAACGATGTGGAGTTAGGGCTCTATTCGGCAATGTGGTCAGAACACTGTAGTTATAAAAGTTCAAAACCGCTATTGAATATATTTCCTACTCAAGCAGAATGGGTTCTTTTTGGTCCGGGAGAGAATGCTGGAGCTATCAATATTGGAGAAGGTCTGGCTATGATGATGAAAATTGAAAGTCATAATCATCCTTCAGCAGTTGAACCTTTTCATGGAGCTGCCACTGGTTTAGGGGGGGTGGTAAGAGATATTCTGGCAATGGGCGCCCGTCCTGTTGCACTATTAGGTTCTATGCGTTTTGGGAGTTTAGAGGATTCTCATGTAAAATATTTGGTTAAGGAAGCAGCGAAGGGTTTAGCTTTTTACGGAAATGGCATTGAAGTTCCAACTATTGGTGGAGAAACTTACTTTTTAGATAGCTATCAGGGTAATCCTTTAGTAAACGCTATGTGCGTTGGTTTGGCAAAGAAGAAAGAGATTGTAGTTGCTGTAGCCAAAGGGGCAGATAGCATAGTGATTTTAGCAGGAGAGAAAACTGGTAGAGATGGAGTGGGAAGTGCAAGTTTTGCTTCGCGTGAGTTAGAGGGGGAAGAAAAGGAGATTGAACATCCTTCTATCCCTCAGGGTAATCCCTTTTTAGAAAAAAAATTAATAGAGGCCTGTTTAGAAATAGTAAAAAGAGGACTTATTTTGGGAATGCAGGATTTAGGGGCAGCTGGATTGGTAAGTTCTACCTGTGAAATGGCCAGTAAAGGAAATTGTGGAATAGAATTAGATCTATCCTTAGTACCTCAAAAAGAAAAAAATATGACTCCTCGAGAAATTATGCTTTCGGAAACTCAGGAAAGGATGTTGTTGATTGCTAAAAAAGATAAGGAAGATGAGATAGGAAAAATATTTAATAAATGGGGGATAGAGTATACAGTAATAGGCAAGGTGACTTCCGATGGTCTTTTGCGTCTAAAAGAAGGAGAAAGAATTGTAGGGGAAGTACCAGCAAAATCCTTGGCCGAAGGTGTTCCTATCCGTTACTATCAAAGTAGAATTCCGGCTAAACTAAAAGAAATACAAGAATTAAACTTAGAAAATATTTCCCAACCAGAAGATTATAATCAGGTATTGTTAAAGATATTAGCATCTCCAAATATTTGTAGTAAGGAATGGGTTTTTAAAGACCATAAAAAGATAAGTGCCGAAGGTACTGAGGCTATATTATTTCCGGGGGATGATGCAGGTGTATTAAAAATTAATGGGAGCAAAAGAGGGATTGCTTTTACTACTGATGGAAACGGAAGATACTGTTATCTTGATCCTTTTGTGGGAGGGGAGATTGCGGTTGCTGAAGCAGCACGTAATCTTTCCTGTAAAGGAGCTTTACCAATGGCGGTTACCGATAATCTCAATTTTGGAAATCCCGAAAAAGAAGAGGTATTCTGGCAGCTGGAAGAATCGGTCAAAGGAATTAGCGAAGCTTGTGAGGCATTAGGGGTTCCGGTTATTAGCGGTAATGTTAGCTTGAATAATGAAAGCAACGGAGAAGCCATTTATCCCACCCCTATAATTGGTATGGCTGGAATAATTGAAGATTGTAATCAGCTTTGCCCTATGTCATTTAAGAATGATAGTGACTTAATTGTTCTAATAGGAGAAAACAAAGAAGAAATAGGCGGAAGTGAGTATTTAAAGGTTTTTCATAATATGGAAAAGGGTTTACCTCCTCAAATTGATTTGAATTTAGAGAAATCAGTACAGGATGCCTGCAGAGAGAGTATTCAAGCTGGGATAATATCTTCAGCCCATGATTGTTCTGATGGCGGGTTAGCTATTGCCTTAGCTGAGTGTTGTATAACAGGGGAAAAGGGGGCAAAAGTTGAAATCAATAATACCAATATTAGAAATGATGCTCTACTTTTTGGCGAGACCCAATCTCGAATTGTAGTTTCCCTTCCTGAAAGGAATTTGGATTCCTTAAAAGAGATTGCAAATAAATTTGAAGCTCCAATTCAGATATTGGGGAAAGTTGAAGGAAATAGTTTAAAGATTAATAATCTGATTGATATAGAAGTGGTGCAACTTAAAAAAGCTTGGAAGAGGTAATAGATTAATGCGTGAAGAGTGTGGAATTTTTGGAATCTTTAATAACGGTAATGGAAGTAAAAAGGATACATCTATAGATGTGGCTAAATTGACTTATTTTGGTCTTTATGCCCTTCAGCATCGGGGGCAGGAGAGCGCAGGGATTGCTGTATCTGACGGAGAAAATATTTTAGTCTATAAGGATTTGGGACTGGTTTCCGAGGTGTTTAATGAAGAAAAATTGAGTATCTTGCAAGGTAATTGTGCTGTAGGCCATGTTCGTTATTCAGCTAAAGGTAAAGACCTTTGGAAAAGTAGCCAGCCTTTAATAAATGAACACAAGGGGAAGACTTTTGTTTTAGCTCACAATGGTAGTTTAATGAATTCTGATGAACTGAAAGCAAAAATAACCCAGGAAACAAATTTATCTCGCTCTACTACCAACACTGAGATAATGGGCAGTTTAATTGCTGAAAGAGCTGAAGAGGATATTGAAGATGCAATTAAGTCAGTTGCAGCCCAGCTAAAAGGAGCTTTTTCCCTAATTATTATGACCAATAAGAAATTAATTGGTCTTCGTGATCGTTGTGGATTTCGGCCTCTTTCGTTAGGAAAATTAAAAGATTCTTATCTTTTTGCTTCTGAAACCTCTGCTTTTAACCTTATTGGCGCAGAATTTATAAGAGAAGTAGAACCGGGTGAGATGATTGTAATTGACAGAAATGGTTTAAAATCTTTTCGAATATTACCTTCTAGAAAAGGGGCTTTTTGTGTTTTTGAATTTGTGTATCTTGCTCGTCCAGATAGTGATATTTATGGAGAAAATGTTGCTTTCAGCAGACAAAAAATGGGTCAAAGATTGGCTCAAGAACATCCCGTTGAAGCGGATTTGGTAATGCCAGTCCCTGATTCGGGAAGATATACTGCTATAGGCTATGCTTACCAATCTGGAATTCCTTATGGAGAAGGATTATTAAGAAATCATTATATCGGGAGAACTTTTATTCAACCGGTACAATCAATAAGAGAAGGCTCAGTAAAAATAAAACTTTCTCCCATTAAAAAGATTTTAGAGGGGAAAAGAGTGATATTAGTCGATGATTCGATTGTCCGTGGAACTACCAGTAAAAAACTTATTAAACTTCTAAAAGAGGCGGGAGCGAGAGAAGTTCATTTACGAATAAGCTCACCACCAGTTATGTGGCCCTGTTTTTATGGAATAGATACTCCCAACAAGAAAGATTTATGGGCTGCTAATCACAGTTTAGAAGAAACCAGAAAGTGGTTGGGAGCTGATAGTTTAGGTCATGTAAGCATAAAAGGGCTATGCAGTATTTTTGATAAAATTCCTGCTGATAATTTTTGTTTAGCCTGTTTCGATGGGAAGTATCCAATATAGATTTCGTATCTCTATCTCGTGAATCGTATCTCGTATATAGTTAATTGGTTATCTGGTTGTTAGCTAGTTAAGGTAGTAAAAAACGAAAAGTATAAAGCACAAAATTAAATTTGTATCTCGCACAGGAATAATTAATGTGTTAAATGTAGGGGCTCGATTCATCGAGCCCGAGAGTATGCTAATTAAAGGAAGGAAAATTAAACTGATGACAAGATCTTATAAAGAAGCTGGGGTGGATATCGATCTGGCTAACCAGGTAGTAAAAGGAGTAAAGCCATTAATTAGAAAAACATTTATCTCGGGAGTATTGGGTGATATAGGAGGATTTGGCGGATTATTTTCATTAACTGGCCAAAATTATAAGGAGCCGGTATTAGTTTCTGGTACTGACGGAGTGGGGACTAAATTAAAAATTGCTTTTGCCTTAAATAAACATAACACTGTAGGGATAGATTTAGTGGCAATGTCGGTTAATGATATCATTACTTGTGGAGCGAAGCCTTTATTTTTTCTGGATTATATTTCTATTGGTAAACTGTCAAAAAAAGTAGTTGTTGAGCTTATAAGAGGAATTACCGAAGGGTGTAAAATGGCGAATTGTGCTTTGTTAGGTGGAGAGACTGCTGAAATGCCTGATTTCTATGCTGAAGGAGAATATGATTTAGCTGGATTTGCAGTAGGTATTGTAGAAAAGAGTAAAATAATTGATGGCCGAGAGATTAGAGAAGGAGATTCAATTATAGGCGTTACTTCTTGTGGGTTGCACAGTAATGGCTTTTCTTTGGTTAGGAAAGTTTTATTGGAAGAGAAGAGATATACTTTAGAAGAATTTATACCTTCTTTAGGGAAAACTTTAGGGGAGGAGTTACTTACTCCCACCCGAATCTATGTAAAACCAATTTTACATTTATTGGAAAAGTATAAACTCTTAGGAATAGCTCACATTACTGGTGGGGGGATGGTGGAAAACATTTACAGGGTTTTGCCTGAGGGAGTTTCAATTCGGATTAATAGAGAAAGCTGGCCTAAACCCCCTATCTTTTCTTTAATTCAAAAAGAAGGAAGAATTTCTGATGAAGAAATGTATCGTACCTTTAATGTGGGAATTGGGATGGCACTAATTGTAAGGTCAAATGATGCTGAAGAAATAATTAAAGAACTCAATGAGATGAATTTTCTTTCTTATCTTATTGGCCAAGTAGTAAAAATGTAAACAAAAGTGCCTGGCACTTTTGTTTACATTTTGAAGGAGAAAGAGCTAATGATTAATATTGGAGTGTTGGTTTCAGGCAGAGGAACTAATTTGCAGGCTATAATTGAGGCTATCAAAGAAGGTAAAATTGAGGGAAAGATTAGTATTGTTATTAGTGATAATCGCGATGCCTTTGCTCTAAAGAGAGCTGAGCAAAACAATATCGAAACTCGATATATTAATTTTAAAAGTTTTGAAAATAGGGAAGATTATGATAAAAAAATTGTGGAATATTTGAAGGAGAAGGATGTTGATCTGGTAGTTTTGGCTGGTTATATGAGAATTTTGAGTCCCTATTTTATTAAAATGTATAAAAATAAGATAATGAATATTCATCCTGCATTACTTCCTTCTTTTCCAGGTTTACATGCCCAGAGACAAGCTATAGAATATGGAGTGAAGATTTCTGGCTGTACAGTTCATTTCGTTGATGAAGGAGTAGATTCTGGCCCTATCATTTTACAGAAGGAGGTAGAGGTAAAGGATGATGATACCGAGGAATCATTAGCGGAAAAAATTTTAAAAGAAGAACACCAAATCTATCCTCAGGCAATACAATTATTTTGTCAGGGTAGATTAATTGTCAAAGGGAGAAAAGTTTTTATTAAATAATCATTTATAAAAAAAATTAAGTTGGAGCTCGATTTATTGAGCCCGCAATAAGGACTGATTAGGATTTTTAGAAGAGAGGTAAACTTGAGATGAAAGTACTGGTAATAGGCAGTGGAGGAAGAGAACATACCCTGGTGTGGAAAATTGCTCAAAGTCCGAAAGTTTCTAAAATTTATTGTGCCCCGGGTAATGCAGGAATTTCTCAATTAGCCCGGTGTATAGATATTGATGCAGAAAACATAGATAAGTTAGCTAATTTTGTCCAAAAAGAAGAGATTGATTTGACTGTAGTGGGACCAGAATTGCCTTTATCCAAAGGAATAGTAAATGAGTTTAACAGGAAGGGTTTGCGGATATTTGGTCCAAGCAAAGAGGCCACAGAGATCGAGTCAAGCAAGGTTTTCTCCAAGCACTTAATGAAAAAGTATAATATACCTACCGCTAATTATCAGGTCTTTCAGGATAGTGAAAAGGCGTTCGATTATATAAAACAACAGACTTTCCCTTTAGCAATAAAAGCAGATGGATTGGCAGCTGGTAAAGGAGTATTTATTGTAAAAGATCTGGTTCAAGCTAGAGATGCTTTAGATGCCTTAATGGAGGAAAAAAAATTTGGAGAAGCAGGTAAGCAGGTAGTAATAGAGGAATTTTTAGAAGGGGAAGAGGTATCCATTTTAGCATTTTGTGATGGGAGAACTGTTGTGCCTATGGTTTCCTCTCAGGACCACAAAAAGATATTTGACGATGACCAGGGACCTAATACTGGTGGAATGGGAGCTTATTCTCCAGTCCCCTTTTATCCTGATGAGTTTGAAAGGAGAGTTTTAGAAGAGATTTTAAAACCTACTATAAAGGGATTACGGAGTGAAGGAAGAGAGTATAAAGGAGTACTTTATGCTGGGTTGATATTAACTAAAGAAGGCCCTAAAGTTTTAGAATTTAATGCTCGCTTTGGTGACCCGGAAACTCAAGTAATATTACCAAGATTAAAAACAGATTTAGTAGATATATTAATTGCAGTAATTGAGAAGAATCTGGATAAAATCAACATCGAATGGGAAGATAATGCCACAGTATGTGTAGTAGTGGCGTCAGGGGGATATCCAGATAAATATCAGAAAGGAAAGGTTATTAGTGGTTTAGAAAGATTAGAAAAAATGAGAAATATAATGGTCTTTCATGCTGGTACCAAACTCGAAGATAATAAGATTATTACATCAGGAGGAAGAGTTCTAGGAATAACTGCCTGGGATGAGACTATATCTAAAGCAAGAGAGAAGGCATATAAGGAAGTAAAAGAAATTTATTTTGAGGAAATGTATTATCGAAAAGATATTGCTTCAAAAGCCCTAAAATAAAAATATTCCCATAGGACAGGCATCTCGCCTGTCTTTTAAAGATAGATAAAGGAGAAGAAAAAATGACTAAAATAAAACGTGCTTTAATAAGCGTTTCTGATAAAGAAGGCATTGTTGATTTTGCCAAAGGATTGGAAGAGTTAGGTATTGAAATAATATCTACCGGTGGGACTGCTCGATTACTCCAGGAAGCAAAGGTTAAGGTAAAATTAATTTCTGAAGTAACCAATTTTCCGGAGATATTGGATGGAAGAGTAAAGACTCTCCATCCTTTGATTTTTGGAGGAATATTAGCCAGGAGCGATAACCCTCTTCATCAAGAGCAATTAGCCACCCAACAGATAGAACCAATTAGTCTGGTAGTGGTAAATTTATATCCTTTTCAAAAAACAGTTTCTAAAGAAGGGGTAAAATTAGAAGAAGCTATCGAGAATATAGATATTGGCGGACCTTCTCTTTTGAGGGCTGCAGCCAAGAACTATCAAGATGTAGCTGTGGTAATAAATCCCCAAGATTATTCAGTAATTTTAGAAGAATTAAAGAAAAATAATAGGGAAATATCCTTGGATACCAAAAAGAAATTAGCAGTCAAAGTATTTGAACACACCTCCTTTTATGATGGAATAATTGCTCAATATCTAAGAAAAAATTTGACCAGAGACTTAATCTCTTCCCCCCGAACTTTAAATTTATTGGGCGAAAAAGTTTTAGACCTGCGCTATGGAGAAAACCCCCATCAATCTGCTTCTTTCTACAAAGAAATATTTGTAGAAGAGGCAAATTTGGGAGATGCAATACAATTAAGTGGCAAAGAATTATCTTTTAATAATTTAGTAGATTTAGGAGCAGTTCTGGAGATAGTAAAAGATTTTCAAGAACCTACAGTAGTTTTTGTAAAACACACTAATCCTTGCGGTTTAGCCAGTGCATCGACCATAGAGGAGGCCTATCAAAAAGCTTACCAGGGTGACCCTCTTTCTTCCTATGGGAGTATTATTGGTTTAAATAGGAGGGTGGGGACAAAATTGGCTGATTTAATTAATGAAACACCTTTTGTGGAGGCAGTTCTGGCTCCTGATTTTGAAGATGAGGCTCTAAATATCTTAAGGCTGAAAAAGAATCGCCGATTAATAAAAGTGGGAGATTTAGAAAATAGAGATGCTCAGATAAAAGATATTAAAAAAATACCAGGTGGATTTCTGGTTCAAGATAAGGATATAAAGAAAATCTCAGTAGAAGATTTAAAGGTAATGACTAAAAGAAAGCCAAATAAAGATGAATTAGAAGAGCTCTTGTTTGCCTGGAAAGTGGTCAAACAAGTAAAATCTAATGCTATTGTTTTGACCAAAAATAAGCAGACGGTAGGAATTGGTGCTGGGCAGATGAGTCGAGTAGATGCAGTAAAAATTGCTGTTATAAAATCAGAAGGTCGTTCTAAGGGTTCATATCTTGCTTCTGATGCCTTCTTCCCTTTTAGAGATGGTGTAGATGAAGCAGCTAAAGCAGGGATAACTGCTATTATTCAACCCGGAGGTTCCAAGCGGGATAAAGAAGTTATAGAAGCCGCCAATGAACATAATCTGGCAATGGTCTTTACTGGAGTAAGATGTTTTAAACATTGATTTGTAGCTAATTAATTGATCAATTGAATTCATTGGTAAGGGCAGACACAGCGTCTGCCTTTTTATCGTATTTATGAATTTTTTGGGAAAAATGGTTTTTCAGAAGTATAGTCATACGCCACAATCTCCTATGATTCCTGAATTCTTTTTTCTTTGCGCAATACACAATACTAACTTGCCCTTGACATCTTTTATAAAATAGTATACTATTTTTATAGTAATAAATGTAACCGCTTACATTATCCAAATTTTCTACATTGTCTTATCGAGGCAAAAAATGAAAAAGACTATTGAACATATAGCTCAATTAGCTAATGTGTCTAAAGCTACTGTATCAAGAGTTATAAATAATAGCCCCAAAGTTACCTCGAAAACTCGAGAAAGAGTAATAAAAGCCATTAAAGAAACTGGTTATTATCCTAATGTAACAGCCAGAAGGCTTACTACCAATAAAGCCGAAACAATCGGTCTAATTATCCCTTCTCCTCAAGATAAAACCTTTGGCAATCCTTTTTACACTGAGATTCTCCGTGGGTTTACTCATCAAGCTAAAATCGAAGGGTACGATCTTTTATTATTCATAAACGAACATCAATTCAACTACTCTCAGCTATTCCACGACCGACGTGTAGATGGCCTCTTGTTGGTAGGAGTAAACAGGGGTGATAAGGGAATAATTCAATTAAGTGAGAACAAATTTCCTTATATACTTACAGGGAAAATAGATTATGAAAAAGCAAATTATGTCGATGCTGAAAACAGGAAGGGAGCTTACCAGGCAGTAACTTATTTGGTAAATTCGGGGCATAAAAGAATTGGCTATCTCGGTGGTTCATTTGATTTTGTTTTTAATCAAGAAAGATTCGAAGGTTACCTTCAGGCATTAAAAGAACATAATCTTGAGTATGGCAAAGAATTAACTATGGAAAGTATTAATACTGAGGAAAGTGGTTATGAAGCAATGCGTAAACTTTTAGAAGCCTCATCTATCCCCACCGCAGTCTTTGTGGCTAATGATTTAGATGCGATTGGGGCGATGAAGGCGATAAAGGAAAAGGGTTTAAAAATTCCGGAAGATATCGCCGTTATTGGTTTTGATGATATTCAGTTAGCTTCCTATACAGAACCAACTTTAACTACAGTTCGACAACCTATCTATGAAATGGGAACTACCGCTATAAGTCTATTAGTTCAATTAATAAAGGGGAAGAAGGAAGGGCCACTAAAGATAGAGTTACCTACTCAGTTGATAATAAGAGAATCCTCAGGGAAAGTGAAGACAAAAAAGAAAAATATTTGAAAAAAATCAAATACAGAGGAGGCAAAAAATGTTAAGTTCTATTCTTAAATTTGTATTGTGTGGGATGATTATACTTATGGTAGGAATAGTTAGTATTGCCGCAGAGTTTACTTTTACTTATATTCCTCTTGAAGATGAGGAAGTAGTCTCAGTAAGTTTACGCGGTTCTTTTAATAGTTGGGGAGAGTGGCCTATGGAAAAACAGTCAGATGGCACCTGGAGTATCACTGTGGATTTAGAACCAGGAGAGTATCAGTATAAATTTTATATTAATGGAAAATGGCCTCAAGATATGTCGACTGCCCGTGAGGGAGGGCCGGTAGACCCAAATGCTGTGGGATATATTAATGATGGCTTTGGTGGTCAGAATGCAATATGTAGAATTAAAGAAGAGGTCACAGAAGGAGTAGTTCTCGTGCATAATCCTGATGACCCGGCTTACTTATGCATTGCTGATGAACTTTTAGTAATAAGGTTAAAAACCTCACCCCATAAGGTTGCAAAAGTATTTTTGGTTACCGATGAAGGCAAAATGCCTATGGAAAGACAATTACAATGGGAATACGGAGAAGTCTTTCGCCTTTCACTGGAATTTCCAGATTCCCTGAAATACCGTTTTGTAGGATATACTATTGAAGGCACCGAGTTTTCTCTTCCGGAAGACCCTTACCAGTCTTTCTTCTTTGATGGTATTGACCATTTTTCTCAACTTAAATGGGTAAGCCAGGGCATAATCTACCAAATTTTCCCCGACCGTTTTTATAATGGCAATCCTGCAAATGACTCACTCGCTCTTGAAAATGATGAATTCCATTTTAACCAGCAGTGGAGTCAGAACAAGCTATGGGCCAAAGAAGGTCCTTCCTTGGCCAATTGGAATGACCCCATTTCTACTCAACATTGTTGTCATCAATATTTTGGTGGGGACCTGGCTGGTATTATAGAGAAACTCGATTATTTAAAAGAGTTGGGAGTAACTGCTTTATATCTCAATCCTATCTTTGATTCAGGAAGTTCCCATGGATATGATACCCATGACTATCTGAAAGTGAGTCCCAAATTCGGCACTGAGGAAGATTTGCAACAACTTTTAGATGAAGTTCACAAGAGAGGTATGCGAATAATTCTGGATTTTGTTCCTAATCATACTGGCTTAGGTTTTTGGGCCTTTCAGGATGTGGTAAAAAAAGGAAAGGACAGCCCCTATTGGGATTGGTATTTTATTCATCAATGGCCCTTTACTCCAGGCGACTCCACTGCCTATGATGCTTGGTGGGGGGTAGGGAGTTTGCCCAAATTAAATACTGGTAACTCCCAAGTAAAAGAATATCTCTTTAAAGTAGTGCGCCATTGGTTAAACTTTGGTGCAGATGGCTGGCGAGTAGATGTACCCAATGAATTAGTCGAGGCACAGGCCTTCTTTAAGGAGATGCGACAGATTGTCAAAATGGAGAAACCAGATGCTTATCTGATTGCGGAGATTTGGCAACTTGATTCATCCTGGGTGAAAGGTGATCAATTTGATTCTTTGATGAACTATGCCTTGGGTCGAGATATTTTACTTAATTTTGCCAAAGGGAGCATTAATGGAGAGAGTACTCTGGCCAATTTAAGTCGTTATTATGCCACTTACGGAGAAAATGTTACTGCTATGGGCTTTAACTTAGTGAGTTCTCATGATACAGGACGTATCCTGACTGACTTAGGAGGAGGAAATTTTGGAGACTCACCTGATCCTAAGGCAGTAGAGAGATTAAAACTGCTTTCTACTTTACTTTACACTCTACCGGGAGCACCGGTGATCTTTCAAGGTGATGAGCGGGGTATATTAGGAGAAAAAGAATTCTATGATGCCCATCGTTATCCTATTCAATGGGATGTTGCAGATGAAGATCTTATATCTCATTATAAAAAACTGGCTCAACTACGCTACGAAATACCCGCGCTTACCAGTAGTGTAATTCGCGTTTATTATGGGACGGGTCATTTACTTTCCTTCTTTAGGGGAGAGCAAGGCAAGGGTGAAGCATTGATTGTGGCCAATAATGGTACCGAAACAGAAAAGTTTAAATTACCTTTGGGAAATTGGCGGTCATTGACGGAGAGAGAAATATTCCAGGGCACCATAGACATACCTTCGCTTCAGATTAAAATTTTCGAACGTTTATAGCTAATTTATATTTAAATAAAATGATTATAACTCAAAAAGCAAACAAAATGGTAAGGTAGAGGCACGATGCGTCGTGCACCAAGAAAAGTGGAGACTTTAAAAAAAGAATAAAGGGGGTGGTAAAAAGAGAATTTAGAGAGTAATTCAATCGGGTGTTTCACTAAAATTAATTTTATATTTTAAGGAGGAAAATAAAATGAAAAAATTTTTAACTGTTTTATTAGTGTTAGTAATGTTGATGGGCTTAGTTAATATGGCAAGTGCTAAAGTAAATCTAATTATGTGGACTAAAGAAGGAGAAGATGCCTTAGATTGGAATAAGTCTTTGGTGGAAGAATTTATGAAAGCCAATCCAGAAGTTAATATCGAACTAGTTCACAAAATCAATGTAGAGGTTCTACGTGAAGATTTCTTAACTGCCAGCTTAGCTGGTGCCCCGCCAGATTTACTATGGACAGTCAACGACCACGCCGGACCCTTTGTCGCCGCTGATGTTATCGAGCCAGTTGACAATCTCTTTGATCTGGGCATATTTGTAGAATCAGCCCTGGCTGCTGTAGAGCTGGAAGGCAAGTACTGGGGTGTGCCTATTTCTAATGGCAACCACTTAATGCTTCTGTTTAATAAAAAACTAATCGCTGAAGCGCCCAAGGATACTGATGAGTTATTTGTCAAGGGCAAAGAATTAACTAAAGAAGGAAAATACGCATTAGTATGGAACCAGACAGAACCATTCTGGTTAGTACCCTGGTTGGGTGGCTTTAAAGGTAAGGTTTTTGCAGAAGATGGAGTTACCCCTACTCTCAATACTCCAGAGATGGTTGCTACCTTAAAATTCTTACATGAGATGAAGTTTGATGCCAAGATTATACCTCCAGAATGTGATTATGATGCTGCTGATACCCTTTTCAAGGAAGGGAAGGCGGCTATGATTATTAATGGTGACTGGTCATTAAGTGGTTATATTGCTGCCTTAGGTAATGATTTAGGAGTAGCTCGCATTCCTAAAGTTTCTGCTACCGGTGAGTGGCCTAAACCTTATACCAGCGGAGTATACTTTATGTTAACCAAGGGTATTTCCGGAGACAAACTGAAAGCCGCCCAAGATTTTATCGCCTTTGTATCCTCTAAAGAAAAACAGTTAGAGATGGTCAAATTATTGAATCGTTTACCTGCTGTAAAAGCAGCTTTAGAAGATCCATTGATTGCTGAGGATCCTATCCTTAAGGGTTCTTCTGATCAGATGGTAGTTGGTACTCCGATGCCTACAGTGTTAGAGATGCGCTGTAATTGGGACTCTATGAAACCAGAAATGTTGGCAGTATTAGCTGACACCAAATCTCCCGAAGATGCAGCCAAAGATATGCAAACTAGCGCAGAATCCTGCATTAAAAGTTTAGAATAAATTCAAGTGTAAAAAATAGACGAGGGGTATTTTCCCTTCGTCTATTTTTTCAAGTAAAGTAATTAGAATAGAGCAGGAGAGGAAAAATGGGATTTTTAACTGCTGAAGTTGTTATTAATACCTTAAGAGAGTTAGGGAGTATGGTGCTTTATATAATTTTAGGCACTATAATTCTTGAGATTTTAGTTTATGTGGTATTAGGTAAAATTTTTAAGAGCAAATATACTTTACCTTATATGTTAATGATAGCAGCAATTTTTGGTATAACTATATTAATTATTTATCCCATTAGCTATGAAGTGAGATTAGCTTTCACCAATATGAGTTTGCGACATTTTCGAAGTTATACTTTAAGCTGGACTCAGGGACTAAAAAATTTTGGATTAGTTTTTTCCGAACCAGTATTAAAACAGGTTAAGTTCTTCCCTTTGCTTTTTCGTACCCTCTTATGGACAGCTATCAATGTAGTTTTTCATGTAAGTGGAGGATTTGGATTAGCTATACTTCTCAATCGCCAAATGCGGGGACGAGGGCTTTACCGTACCTTATTGGTCTTCCCCTGGGCAATCCCTCAGATTATTGCTGTGTTAGCCTGGAAAGGTGAATTTCATTATGAATATGGTTTTATCAATGTAATATTAACTAATGTGGGAATGCAGCCCATTCAGTGGATGGCCAGTCCCTTCTGGAATTTTGTGGCAGCCTGCATTACCAATATTTGGTTGGGTATACCTTTTATGATGATTATTATTCTGGGAGGATTACAGAGTATCCCTTTAGAGTTCTATGATGCTGCCGAGATTGACGGTGCTTCCCGATGGCAACAGTTTCGGAATATTACTCTACCCTTGCTAAAACCTGTACTTACTCCAGCAGTTGTTTTGGGTATTATCTGGACTTTTAATAATTTTAATGTTCCTTATATGATTAATGCTAATGAACTGGAAACTACCGATATTTTGGTCACTGCTTTATTTAGAGCAGCTTTTGAATATCATCGTTACGGTTTTTCTGCAGCTTTTGCTATGGTAATCTTTATCATCCTTTTTGTCATAGCTTCGATTTATATCCGAATAACCCAGGGATTAAAGGGGGTATATGAATGAATACAAAAAATAAAACTAAGCAAACCAATATTTCCCAGTTTTTTAAATCACCCAGCCGTGGAGATAGTCCTTTTAAGAGGTTAATCATTCACTTAATTTTGATAGTTGCATGTGTTATTGCAATCTATCCTGTATTGCGTATTATTAGTGTATCTCTTCGTCCTGGTGACCGTTTGCTTTCTACATCTTTAGCTATTATCCCGAAAGATGCTTCACTTTATAGTTATTACAGAATTATTTTTGAAAAACCTTTTTTGTTATGGCTTTGGAATAGCTTAGCCATTACTATAACTACAGCTTTTATTGGCCTTATTTTAGCTTCTACCTCAGCTTATGCCTTTTCCCGCTGGAATTTTCCTGGTCGGAAACCTGGTTTATTTTTCTTACTTACTACGCAAATGATTCCAGCTGCTATGTTAGTTGTACCCATCTATATTCTGGCAGTGAAATTTCAACTTATTAATTCCTATAGAGGTTTGGCCCTTGCTTATTCGGTTAGTTCAGTCCCTTTTAGTATCTGGATATTAAAAGGGTATTATGACACTATCCCCCGAGAGTTAGAGGAGGCAGCCAAGATAGATGGTGCCTCTGAGATGGCGGCATTTTTTCGTATCATCTTACCCCTCTCTACTCCAGCTTTAGCTATTGTTTTTTTATTTAATTTTATGATGGCCTGGAATGATTGGTTAATGGCACGCATTATGTTGCAAAGAGAGAATATGTTTACCTGGCCCTTAGGAATATGGACCTTTTCCGGTCAGTTTAGAGTAGAATGGGGCTCCTTTGCTGCTGCCTCTATTTTAGTGGCAGTTCCGGTTATGGTCCTCTTTCTTTATTCATCTAAATGGCTTATTTCTGGTTTGACTCTGGGTTCAGTGAAGGGATAATATTTTTATTTATATAAGGAGAAAAAAATAAATGAAAGACCAGTTACCCAAAGTTGCCTATTTTTGCATGGAGTACGGATTAGATAACAGCTTTAAGATATATTCAGGAGGGTTAGGGATTTTAGCAGGAGATTATTTAAAAGGGGCAAAAGATAATAATTTACCGGTAGTGGGGATAGGAATAAAGTGGAAACAGGGATATGTTGAACAGCGAATAGATGAAGAAGGAAATATATACGACTGTTTCCGGGATTATAATTATAATTTTTTAAAGGATACAGGAATAAAAGTAAAAGTAAAAATTAGACAAAATGATATCTATTGCAAGGTCTGGAAAGTTGACTGTTTCGGAAATGCGGATTTATATCTATTAGATACTGATATAGAAGAAAATAGTGATCGCTGGATTACTGGAAGATTATATGGTGGCGGTCCAGAAGAGAGAATAGCCCAGGAAATGGTATTGGGTATAGGTGGCGTTAGAGCTTTAAGAGCTCTTAATATTCCAGCAGACATCTATCATTTTAATGAAGGGCATGCAGTTTTGGCAGGATTAGAACTGATAAATGAAAAGATGAAAGCAGGTAAGTCATTTGAAAAAGCCTGGGAATCAACCCGTAAAGAAGTAGTTTTTACTACCCATACTCCTATTAAGGCAGGAAATGAAAGTTATAGTATAGAGTCGCTTATCTATATGGGAGCAAATTTAGGTTTTTCAATAGAACAGATGAGTCGTATTGGTGAGGTTCCCTTTAATATGACTGTAGCAGCACTAAGATTATCTAAAATATCAAATGCGGTATCTAAATTACATATGGAGACAGCAAACAAAATGTGGGCAGAAATAGAAAATAGAGCTGAGATAATTGGGATAACCAATGCTATTCATAAAGGAACATGGGTTGATGAGAGAATGAGAAAGAAGTTTTTAAATTTAGGGGAAATGTGGAATAATCATCAGGCACTAAAAAAAGAATTAATCGATTTTGTGGAGAAAAGATGTGGAGTTAGATTGAACCTTAATGCATTATTAATTGGATTTTCCAGAAGGGCTGCTTCTTACAAAAGAAGTGATTTGATATTTAAAGACGAAAAGCGAATAGAAAAATATTTAAGAGAAAGGAAAATCCAAATTATTTTTTCGGGTAAGGCCCACCCATTAGACACAATGGGCAAAGAAATCGTGTTAAACTTGGTTGAAATGTCCAGGAAATATTCTAATAGCGTAGTTTTTATTGAAAATTATGATATGGAGATTGGACGAATGCTTACCAGGGGCTGTGATGTTTGGCTGAATAACCCTAGAAGGCCGAATGAGGCAAGTGGGACCTCTGGCATGAAAGCAGCGATGAATGGCGTGCTAAATTGTTCGATTTTAGACGGATGGTGGGCAGAAGCCTGTAAAGATGGTATTAATGGTTGGGCGATTGGGGATGAAAATGTACCCCAAACAGTTGAAGAACAAGATGAAAGAGATGCAAAGGCTCTTTATGATACCTTACTAAAAAAGGTTATCCCTACCTATTATGACCATCATCGAAAATGGCTGGAAATGATGAAAGAAAGTATAAAATCGACTGAAAGATTTTTTTCCATAGACAGAATGATAAACGATTATTATGAGTTATTGTATAAAAAATAAGAAATTTCCTAGTGATTAGAAAAAGACGGTGAACAGGATGCAATTTGATAGAGCAAGTGGCGTACTTTTACACCTTACCTCATTACCTTCCCTGTATGGAATCGGCGACTTCGGCAAAGAAGCATATAATTTTGTAGATTTTTTAAAAAGATCGAATCAAAAATTGTGGCAAATACTGCCACTTAATCCGCCAGATCAGGGAGGTTCACCCTATAAATGTCTTTCTGCTTTTGCGGGGAACACTTTACTAATTAGTATAGACAAGTTAATTGAAGATGGTTTATTAAGAGCAGAAGAAGTAACTAATGTTCCCAAATTTTCAGAAACTAAAGTTGAGTTTCCCCGGGTAATCAAATTTAAAAACGAGCTGTTTCTAAAAGCATTTAATCGATTTAATTTATTAGCAGAAAGTGATGAGCATGCAAAGTTTAAAGAAGATAATGAATATTGGCTTCTAGATTTTTGTCTTTATATGGCTCTCAAAGAATACTTCGACAATAGAGTGTGGAATCAATGGCATTTAGATATTGCCTTCAGAGAAAAACAGGCTATAGAAAAATATCAAAGCGAGTTAGCAGATAAGATACACTACCAGGAGTTCCTGCAATATATTTTTTCCAAGCAGTGGAGCGAATTAAAAAATTATGCGAATCATAATGGTATAAAAATTATAGGGGATTTGCCTATTTTTGTAGCACATGATAGTAGTGATGTATGGGTTCATCCTGAATTATTCGATTTAGATGATAAAGGCAATCCTCGAAAAGTGGCAGGAGTGCCACCAGATTATTTTAGCAAAACAGGGCAACTTTGGGGGAATCCTCACTACAATTGGAAATGTATGCAGGAAGATAATTTCTTGTGGTGGAGAAAACGTTTTGAAAAAATATTTAAACAGGTAGATATTGCTAGAATAGACCACTTCAGGGGATTTGAAGCCTACTGGGAGGTCGATGCCTCAGAAAAGACAGCAGAGAGAGGCAAGTGGGTGAAAGCACCTGGATACCAACTGTTTTCCTCGATAAAACAGTACTTGGGGGAACTGCCCATTATAGTTGAAGACTTAGGATTTATAACTTCCGAAGTCAATAAGCTGAAGGTAAACTTTGGATTTCCCGGAATGAAGATTTTACAATTTTCCTTTGACGAAAAAACTCCTATAAAATTAGGATTGGACGATTATGAAAAACATTGCGTGGTATACACCGGAACACATGATAATGACACCTTGCTGGCCTGGTACAGGGGATTAAGACAATCAAAAAATATGAGGGTATTAAAAATATTAGAGAAATACTATGGTATAAACAGTGGGATGAGTGAAAAACAGGTTTGTTGGACCCTGATTGAAGCTGTTTACAGGTCAAAGGCAAATTTTGTAATAACCCCCCTTCAGGATATTTTAGGTCTTGGTAATGAAGCAAGGATGAATTACCCGGGAACTGTAGGAGGCAATAATTGGTTATGGCGATACAAAAAGGGGGACATTACCCAAGAAATGGAAGAAAAGTTAGCTACTTTTGTAGAAAAATATAACCGTTAAAATTTTATTTTACCAAAATAGACATTCTTCTTTAAAGATTTCTTCTAAAGCCACATATATATGCATTCAATCTACAAAAATCCCTTGACAGAACCTAAAAACAATGTTAAACTTTTTCCAAGTTTCATTATTTAATTCTTTAATCTATTAAAGAACGAAAGTTAAATTTACCCTTTGTATTAAGTAAAGACGAGAGTTAACAGAGAGGTTATAGTCGATGAATATTCCTAAAGGCTTAAATGATTTATTGCCAGGAGAAGTTTTAAAGAGAAGATTTTTAGAAAATAAAATAAGCAAATTATTTACCCAATGGGGCTATCAAGAGATAGTTACTCCCACTTTTGAATTTTACGAAACATTAGCCAAAGGCGCAGGAACAACCATGAAAAAGGAGATGATTAAGTTTTTAGATCGCGAAGGAAATATTATTGCCCTTAGACCCGAGATGACCACTCCTATTGCCAGAGTGGCTTCTACTAAAATGCAACAGGAGCCTAAACCTTTAAGATTTTATTATATAGGGAATGTATTTAGATATAATGATTTTAAAATGGGGAGTCAAAGGGAGTTTTGCCAGGCAGGAATAGAATTAATAGGACTAAATAGCGAAGTGGCAGATGCAGAAGTTATTGCTTTAGCGGTAGAGTGTTTGAAAAATTGCGGGCTTAAGAAATTTTTTATAGATATAGGACACATCAATTTTTTTAATGGGATTATGCAATCAATAAAAATTGAAGAGAAAAGGAAACTACAGACAAAAGAAGCAATTTTAAATAAAGATTTTGTATTATTGGAAAAGATATTATCTTCTGAAGACATAGAAGATAAGGAAAAAGAATTTATTTTAAAGATGCCTACTTTAAGAGGGAGAGAGGAAGTATTAGAAGAAGCAGAAAAGATGATAAGCAATAAATTATCGCTATCTGCTTTGAAAGAAATAAAAAAAGTTTATACTCTTTTGAGAAATTACGGATTAGAAGAACATATTTTGATAGATTTAGGGATTGTACGTGATTTTGATTATTATACCGGTATTATATTCGAGGGCTATACTGACTATCTGGGATTTCCGATTTGTGGCGGGGGGAGATATGATAACCTGTGTTCAAAATTCGGAGAGAATCTACCTTCTACTGGTTTTGCCATCGGATTAGAAAGATTAATAATGTCCTTAGAGAGAGAGGATATAAATTCACTAAATTTAGAAAGACCTGAACAGTATGTATTGTATTACCAAAATAATGAAGACAATTTTAGAAAAGCCCTGGCGGTAGCTAAAGATTTGAGAAAAAAGGGGCTGATTGTTGAGCTCGAGGTAGGGAAGAGAGAGTTTGCCGAGGTGTTAAAATATGCTCGCTCTAAAGGAATAAAATTTATATTGATATTAGATGATAATCAGTCAAATAAAATCAAAAAAGTTGGAGTAGTATCAGGAAAAGAGGAAATCATAAATTATGAATAGAGAAAATAATAGTAATTATTTAGTTATTGCTTTATCCAGTGGGAAATTATTCAAACCTTCTATACAATTATTTGAGAGGATAGGAATAAATTTGAGAGGGGGTAGGGAGATAAACAGAAAACTAACTTTTTTTGACCAGAAAGAAGAAATCAAATTTATTATTACCAGACCGAAAGATAATCCCACTTATGTGGAATGCGGAGCAGCAGACATCGGAATAGTGGGGGAAGATATATTATTAGAAGAAAAAAAGGATGTCTATAGACTATTAGACTTAAAGTTCGGAAGGTGTAAGCTAGTAGTAGCTGCTTTAGAAGGAGAGGGACGAGAAAAATATTACAAAAATAACGGACATCGTTTGAGAATAGCTACTAAATATCCCCGTATTGCTGGAGGCTATTTTAAAGAAAAGGGGATATATGTAGAATTAATCAAACTCTATGGGTCAGTAGAATTAGCTCCTCAAGTAGGTTTAGCTGATATGATTGTTGATATAGTTTCTACCGGACGTACCTTAAATGAAAATAAGCTGAAAATAATTGATGAAATAATTCCTCTTAGCGCCCAACTCATTGTTAATCGAATTAGTTATAAGACTAAACATAAAAGAATTACCAGACTTTTACAGGAAATTAAAAAATTATTATCCTTAGAATCAGATAAAATTGCAGAATGGTAGAAAATCTTAAGCTGAAAAATACCGAAAAGATCTTAGTTAAAAATAAAATTTTTTAAAACATTTGAAATATTGTAAAAGAAGGGATTGCTTTAAAGTTGATAAAGACCATTTTTTTAAATAAAAAAAATAAGAAAAAGATAGAAGAGATCTGCAGGCAGAGGTATTCTGAAGATAACTTAATTAGTGATATTGAAGAGAAGGTTAGAGAAATTATATTAAGGGTGAGAAAGGAAGGAGATAAAGCTCTCCTTAAGTTTACTGAAAAGTTTGATGGGGTAAAATTAAGCCCCTCGGGAATATTGGTCGATCCAGAAGAATGGGATAGAGCTAATCAGGAAGTGAGTGAAGATTTATTAGAAGTAATAAAAGAGGCGATAGAGAGAATTAAAAAATATCATTTAAATCAGAAAGAAAATTCCTGGTTTACCACTAAAGAGAGGGGTATTATTTTAGGGCAGATAGTAAATCCGATAGAGAGAGTAGGTCTGTACGTCCCAGGAGGGAAGGCTGTTTATCCCTCTTCTCTTATTATGGCAACAGTACCGGCAATTATTGCAGGAGTTAAAGATATTGTTGTGGTAACTCCGCCTTCTTTTAATGGTAAAGTAAATCCTTATTTATTATCTACTGCTAAAGAATTAGGTATATCAGTGATTTATAAGGTGGGAGGTGCTCAGGCCATAGCTGCTCTAGCTTATGGAACAGAAACAGTGAAAAAAGTAGATAAAATTGTAGGTCCAGGAAATATCTTTGTAACTTTGGCTAAAAAGAACGTCTTTGGAGAAGTGGATATAGATATGCTTGCTGGGCCAAGTGAAATTCTTATTTGGGCTGATGAAAAAGCTAACCCTCAATATTTGGCCTGCGATTTACTATCTCAAGCTGAACATGATGTAGAAGCTTCAGCAATCTTAATAACTACTTCTTCCTCTTTAGTTGATAAAGTGAGGAAGGAAATTGAGAACGAATTGAAGAGTTTAAACAGAAAAGAAATTATCCAAGAGGCTTTAGAAAAGAAGGGTAAGTTAATTATTGCCGAAGATCGAGAACTAATTTTAGACTTTATAAATTGTTTTGCCCCTGAGCACTTAGAATTGCAGGTGGAAGAACCGTGGCAGATGTTAGGAGCGATAAGAAATGCGGGAGCAATATTTATAGGATCTTATGCCCCGGAACCTTTAGGGGATTACTGGGCAGGACCCAACCATATCCTTCCAACTTCTGGGGGAGCAAGATGTTTTTCGCCTTTGTCAGTAAGCGACTTTACTAAAAAGAGTAGCTTAATTTTTTATGACCAAGAGAACTTAAGAAAAGACGAGTATAAGATAGCAAACTTAGCAAGGTTGGAAGGGCTGGAGGCTCATGCCCGTTCTATAGAGATAAGATATTCAAACGAATAATTAAATTAAATGTTGTCTCGTGAGTGGTTAGGGGTACAAGACATCGTGCTCATAGACTGCAGGTAATAAAGAAAGATAGATCTCTGTTCCCACGGGAATGACAGAGGGGGTAATAAAGGCGGTTCGAATAAATTAAGAAAGAGGGGTTGAATTGTTACAAATTTCGGGAAAATTAAATTCAGATTATTTATTTCAAAAAAATATTATTTTGAACAAAAAGATTTTAGAGAGAATTTCTCAAGTAGATACATTGGTCTTTGATATCGATGGTGTCTTGATTGATGTGCGTAATTCTTATAGAGAAGCCATATGCCAGACAGCTCAATTTTATTTTAAAGAAATACTGCATTTCCAAGGTTCTCGGAATTTGATCAACGCGGAAGAGGTTGAATATTTTAAAATGGCTGGTGGATTTAATAATGATTGGGATTTAACTTCTGCTGTAGTTTTATTTTATTTGATGAAGGCCAGAAAAAATAATTTAAGGGACATAGATGTGCTTAGATCTATGGAGCCAGATATAAGAAAATTTACTACTGAAATGCTTCCTTTAGGAGGAGGTTTGGCTAAAGTAATAGATCTGATCGAGAGAGATGGAGATATCAAAGAAGAGGTATTAGTTTTGTGGGATAGGAGTTTAATAACTAAAATATTTCAGGAGATTTATGCGGGGGAAGAATACTGTTATGATCTTTATGGGTTTTATCCCTCCATGACTAAAGTAGAAGGTTTAATAAAACAGGAAAGAATCATTATAGATAAAAATAAAAAAGATTTCTTGCAAAATTTTTTTCTCGGTATCATAACGGGCAGAACCGAAAAAGAAGCCAAGATAGCCTTAGAAAGATTGGAATGGAGTGATCTTATTTCTAAAGAAAAGATATTCACTGCTGATGATGGGGTAGAAAAGCCTCATCCTCAAGGATTAAAAAAAATAGCTAACAGTTTGAAAACTAAATTGGGTATCTATGTGGGGGATATTTGGGATGATATGATTACTGTGAAGAATTTTAACAAGGAAGTAAAGAAAACAAAGTTTTTATCAGCAATAGTTTTGGCGGAAGGAATAAATTTGCAAAACAATATGGTAAAGTATTACCTGAATGAAGGTGTGGATTTATTAGCACAAGATGTTAATCATGTTTTGGAATGGTTAGAAAGAGTGAAAAATAGAAAATCATAAAGAAAAAAAGGTGGTGTTGATAATTTTGAAAGAGAGAAAGGGTGAATATAGACGAAAAACTTTAGAAACTGAAATAGAAGTGAAGATAAATTTAGATGGTAAAGGGATGAGTAATTTACAGACAGAAGTATATTTCTTAAATCATATGCTTACCTTATTTACCCGATACGGTTTTTTTGATCTAGAAGTAAAGGCCCAGGGAGATCTTGAAGTAGATTACCATCATACGGTAGAAGATATAGGAATATGTTTGGGGGAGGCTATTAAGGATGCCTTGCAAGATAAGAAAGGAATAAGAAGATATGGGTTTACTATCTTACCAATGGATGAATCCTTGGTACAGGTAGCCATAGATTTAAGTGGGAGAGGACAATTAATCTATAAAGTTCAATTTGAACAGGAAAGGGTGGGTACTTTTGAAGTTAGTTTGGTAGAGGATTTTTTTAAGGCATTATCTTATCATTCCGGAATGACTCTACATATAAATCTGCTTTACGGGAAAAATTCCCATCACATTATTGAGGCAATATTTAAAGCCTTCGGTCGCTCTTTAGATGAGGCAACCAGGGAAGATAATCGGTTAGATAATATTCCTTCCACCAAAGGGGTTATTGATTAATAAGTTTGAGGAAGTAGAGAAGATGATTGTGATAATAGATTATGGGATGGGGAATTTGAAGAGTGTAGAAAATGCCTTTACTAAAGTTGGATATAAAACAATGATAACTGATGACCCAAACCAGATTAAAAAAGCCAGTGCCTTAGTGCTTCCTGGAGTAGGGGCTTTTAGGGATGCTATAAAATCCTTAAGAGTTAAGAAAATAGATGAAGAATTAATTGCAGCTATAGAAAAGGGTAAACCTTTTTTGGGGATTTGTTTGGGGATGCAGTTATTGTTTTCTTTTAGCGAAGAAGGTGGTCTTTTTAAGGGGTTGGACATTATACCGGGTAGAGTGAGGAGATTTCCCTCTTTGGTGAAATGTCCTCATTTGGGGTGGAATAAAATAAAATTTACTTATAATTTTAATAGTAATACGAACCCCTTCTTTCAGGATATTCCAGATGAATCTTATTTTTATTTTGTTCATTCTTATTATTGTGAACCAAATAATCGGGAGGTAATATGTTCAACAACTGATTATGATCTGACCTTCCCCTCTTCTATCTGGAAAGAGAATTTGTTTGGAGTACAATTTCATCCTGAAAAGAGCAGTACTTTAGGGTTAAAAATATTAAAGAATTTTGGAGATTTGAGCAAATGTTAATTATCCCTGCTATAGATATTAGAGAAGGTAGATGTGTTCGCCTTACTGAGGGTAAATTTGAGAATGTGGAGATATTTTCTGATGACCCAGTAGCGGTGGCAGTGAAGTGGGTTAATAAAGGGGCGATGATGCTTCATATAGTAGATTTAGATGGAGCCAAATATGGAGAATTAATTAATATTTCTCTGGTGGAGCAGATTGTAAAAAAGGTTAATGTTCCTGTGCAGGTTGGAGGAGGAATCAGGAGTTACGAAGAAGCAGAAAGATTAATCTGCTTGGGAGTTAGCCGGGTAATCTTAGGTACAATTCTCTGGAAAAATAAAATTTTGGCTAAGAAATTATTTGAGGATTTTTCAGAAAAGATAATAGCGGGTATTGATGCCCGAGATGGGAAGGTAGCTATAGAGGGGTGGCAGAATGTCCTTTCTATTGATGCCCTGAATTTTGCAGATGAGATGGAGAGATTGGGTGCCAGGCGAATAATTTATACTGATATTAAAAGAGATGGGACCCTTATAGGCCCCAATGTAAGCAATATAGAAAAAATGTTAAAAAATATTAATATCCCCCTTATTTGCTCTGGAGGAATTACTTCCCTGGATGATATCAAAAAGTTAATGAGACTTAAGGCCTTAGGTTTGGAAGGGGTTATTGTTGGCAAGGCCCTTTACAAAGGGAGGATTTTATTGGAAGAGGCACTCAAATTAGTCGATAACATTAATATAAGTTATTAGTTTATAGTTTTTAGATAAGAAAAATCAGTTTACAGTTGTAATATGATTTAGTTGCCCAGTTAACCGGTTTACCAGCAAGTATTGTAATGTGTAATCTGTAATAAGTATCGGTTCTTATAATTTTAGAAGTTTACTCTTATTACTTATTTACATATTACTTGTTACCGTATTTTAACTAAATAACTAACTAACCAGGTAACCAACTAACTAAAAATGAGAAAGGAATTGATAATGCTTACCAAGAGAATTATACCCTGTTTGGATGTAAATAGAGGTCGGGTGGTAAAAGGGATTAAGTTTATTAATTTAGTAGATGAAGGAGACCCCATTGAAATGGCCTCTTTTTATGAGAAAGAAGAGGCAGATGAGTTGGTTTTTCTTGACATCACTGCTTCCTGGGAAAAAAGGAATATCATAATTGATTTAGTGGAAAAGACTGCTGAAAAGGTTTTCATCCCCTTTACAGTAGGTGGAGGGGTTAAGAATTTGGAAGATATATATTATTTGTTAAGGGCGGGTGCCGATAAAGTTTCTATTAATACAGCAGCTGTTTTAAATCCCTTCTTAATTCGAGAGGCTTCTTTGAAATTTGGTAGTTCCACTATTGTGGTGGCTATTGATGCCGTGAAGGTAGATTCTGATTGGGAAGTAGTGATTAATGGAGGAAGGACCGGGACTAAATTGCAAGTAGTAGACTGGGCTAAAGAAGTGGAAAGGTTAGGAGCGGGGGAAATACTACTTACTAGTATGGATAAAGATGGAACTAAAGATGGTTATGATATTGAGTTAACTAAAACAGTTTCTGAAAAGGTGAATATTCCGGTTATTGCTTCTGGTGGCGCTGGTGAGCCAGAACACTTATATGAGGTGTTGGTGAATGGGAAGGCTGATGCCGCTTTAGCTGCTTCTATATTTCATAGAAGAGAATATTCTATACCAAGAGTAAAAGAATTTTTAAGGCAAAGAGGAGTAGAAGTAAGATTAGCGAAGGAGAAAGCGAAGGGTGAGAAAAATAGAGGATAAAAACGAAATTTTAAATCAAATAAAATTTAATCAAGAAGGTTTGATACCTGTTATAGTTCAGGACGAAGAAAGCAAACAAGTACTAATGTTGGCTTATATGAATACGGAATCTTTGGAAAAGACTTTAGAAGAAGGGAGAACCTGTTTTTACAGCAGGAGCAGAAGAGAGTTATGGTTTAAAGGGAATACTTCCGGAAATACTCAGTTGGTAAAAAAAATCGTTTTAGATTGCGACAATGATGCCCTGTTAATTTTAGTAAAGCAAAAAGGAGTTGCCTGTCATACTGGAAATTATTCCTGCTTTTTTAAAGAGATTAAAGGTGACAAAATAGAAAAAATTAGTATCGAATCTTCTCGTCTTTTACGAAAAGAAAAAGCAGGTGAAGCAAAATCCCTCCAGGAGGAGAGTAAGAGTGAGAAATCAGAAAAAGATGATGGTGAAATTATTAATGAATTATATCAAGTAATTCAAGATAGAAAATTAAGTTATAAAGACGGTTCCTATGTTTGTAAATTGTTAGCTAATTCTAAGGATTTATTACCTAAAAAGATAGGTGAAGAGGCAGCAGAAGTCATTATTGCCTTTAAAGACAAAGATAAGGGAGCAATAATATACGAAGTGGCTGATCTATGGTTTCATACTTTAGTAGCTTTGGGCAATTATAATATTGCTCCTCAGGAGATATTTAAAGAATTAAAAAGAAGAAGAAAATGAATTGCAATAAAGGGCACAATTTATTGTGCCTCTATAAGCGAAAAAAGACAGTGTATGTATAAAATTAATATTTTATCTTTACTAAATACTATTCACTATCAACTAATGACTAATTAAAAAAATGAGGTGATAAAATGAAAGATTATCCTCGTTGGAGAGATGAGCTAACTGATCAATTATTTAAGGCAATATTACTCCTTAAAAGCGAAAAGGAATGTTATAGTTTTTTTGAAGATTTAGCTACTATTAATGAAATTAAAGAATTTAGTCAGAGGCTGGAAGTGGCCAGAATGTTAAGTAAAGGCTCTACCTATGAAGAGATTGCCCATAAAACAGGGGCAAGTTCCGCAACTATTAGCAGGGTAAAGAAATATTTAAATTATGGAGCTGATGGTTATAAACTAATTCTGGGAAGATTATCGAAAAAAAAGAAATAATTTTTTCCCCCATCTATTGACAAAAAAAATTGTTTGTGCTAAATTATGTACACACGATTAAAATTACAGAAATAATAAAAATTGTTTACTGGAATAGTAAGTGATTTATTTATTGTAAGGCAAATTCACTGAAATCCTTCCAGTATTAGCTTAAGCGAAAGAACTGTTCAAGTAACTTAAGACGTATAAAGGATGGCGTTAACATCTTATCTAGAAGTAAGAGTGAGAAAAATTCTCACTGAATTGGGGTGGCACCACGGAATTTGTATTCGTCCCCATTAACCATCGGTAAAATAACTTTTGATGGTTAATGGGGATTTTTTGTATTTAAGATAATTAAAATAGACGAACAAATAGATCTAAAATTGAAAGGAGAGAAGAAAATGTATAAAAAATTATTTATCCCCGGGCCTACTCACGTTACTGATGATGTTCTACAAAAAATGGCTACTCCAATGATTGGTCATCGAACTGAGGAAGCTTCAACTCTACAGCGGAATATCAGTGATAAATTAAGAAAACTGATGTATACTCAAAAGGAGATTTTATTATCTACTTCTTCAGGTAGTGGTCTGATGGAAGGAGCTATCCGTTCTTGCACCCAAAAGAGGGCAGCTGTCTTCTCCTGTGGTAATTTTGGTAATCGCTGGTTTAAAATGGCAGAAGAGAATAATGTTCCTGCTGATAAATTCGAAGTAGAATGGGGTACCCCTAATCTTCCTGAGCAAGTAGAAGAGGTTTTAGCTACTGGCAAATATGACCTTATCACTGTAACTCACAATGAAACTTCAACAGGAGTAATGAATCCAATTGAAGAGATAGCCCAGGTGATGAAGAAATATCCAGAAGTAATATTTTGTGTTGATGCAGTAAGTTCTTTGGGTGGAACTAAGATAGAAGTGGATAAATTAGGTATTGATATTTGTATAACTTCCAGTCAGAAGTGTTTGGGGTTACCTCCTGGTCTTTCTCTTTGCTCTATTTCGGAAAAGGCCTTAGAGGCAGCCAGGAAAGTTAAATTTAGAGGAACTTACTTTGATCTTTTACAAATTTATGAGTATATCCAAAAGAAAGATTATCAATACCCTTCTACTCCCTCGCTTTCTCATATGTTTGCCTTAGATTATCAATTAGATAAAATATTAAAAGAAGGATTAGATAATCGTTTTGCCCGTCATTTAGAGATGGCAGAGTATGTAAGAAATTGGGCTAAAGATAGATTTGCCCTCTTTGCTCAAGAAGATTTTGCTTCCAATACAGTAACTTGTGTAAAAAATACCAGAGAGATCAAGGTGAGTGATTTAAACAAGGCCTTAGGTAAAAGAGGGTATATGATTTCTAATGGTTATGGCAAGCTAAAAGAAAAGACTTTTAGAATAGCCCATATGGCAGAACTTACCCTTAACGATATTAAAGAACTTCTTGCCAATATTGATGAGATTTTAGAATTATAATATAAGAGGTGATAAATATGGTAAAGATATTAGTAACTGATGGAATGGATAAAAAAGCTATTCAGACCTTAAAGAATATGGGGTATGAAGTAGTAGAGCAATTTTTCGAACCTGAAGAATTGAAAGAACAAGTTAAGAATTTTAATGTAATGGTGGTACGTTCGGCTACTAAAGTAAGGAAAGAGATAATAGATTCTGCAGTTGAGACTGGAAATTTGAAATTAATTATTCGGGGTGGAGTAGGGCTAGACAATATAGATGTCTCTTATGCCGAATCAAAAGGGATAAAGGTTAGAAATACACCTAAGGCCAGCAGCCTAGCGGTAGCAGAATTGGCCTTGGGGCATATGTTCTCTCTGGCTAGATTCATTGGACTATCCAATGTTACTATGAGAGAAGGAAAGTGGAATAAAAAGAAATATGAAGGAATCGAACTTTATGGCAAGACCTTAGGGATTGTTGGTTTTGGTAGAATTGGTCAGGAATTAGCTAAAAAAGCTTATGTCTTGGGAATGAGAATTCTCTATAATGATGTGTTAGGTCCGAATAGAGAATTCCCTGAATATATTTTTGTTCCTTTTGATGAACTCTTAGCTAAATCTGATTTTATTTCCTTGCACGTGCCTGGGCACAAAGAACAATCTCCTTTGATTGGTAGGACAGAATTTTCTAAAATGAAAGAGGGTGCATATCTCATCAATTGTGCCCGAGGTAGTGTATTAGATGAGAAAGCTCTATTAGAGGCGCTAAATTCCGGAAAACTTGCCGGGGCGGGGTTAGATGTTTTTATTGAGGAGCCAACTAGCAATTTCGATTTAATAAAACATGAAAGAGTATCAGTAACTCCCCATTTAGGGGCTTCTACCAAGGAAGCACAAAAAAGAATCGGGACTGAGATTGTTTCTATTATCAAAGAAAATATTTGAATTAGTCGTTAGTGAATAGTGAATAGTCGTTAGTATATGGTATAGCGCATTGCCTATCAAGTATCGCGTATATAGTTACCCAGTTATCCCGTTTGCCAGTTAAACAGTTAATTTTAATTCTTAAAACCGGTAAACCAGTTAACTGGCTAACTACCTTAAAGAGATACGAATCATAGTTTACAGGAAAGGAAATTTCTATATATTTAAAATAAATGAAAAGAGAAAAAAATGCCAGTAATTAAACCATTCAAAGCTTTAAGACCACAACCAAATTTAATAGCTAAAGTAGCATCACCTCCCTATGATGTTATAAGTACAGAAGGAGCACGAAAATTAGCAAAAGATAATCCTGTTTCTTTTTTACATATTAATAAAGCTGAGATAGATTTAGAACCCTCTTTAGACCATTATGATCGGAGGGTCTACGAAAAAGCCAGAGAGAATCTTAATAGAATGATAAAGGAAAAGATTTTTCTGCAAGATAAACAGGAGAGTATTTATATCTACCGACAAGTAATGAAAGGAAGAGCACAGACTGGGTTAGTTGTTTGTACTTCTATAGATGATTATCTTAAAGGTAGAATTAAAAAACATGAGGACACTCGGGCAGACAAAGAAGAGGACCGAGTAAATCATATTGATTTTACTGATGCTAATACTGGCCCTGTCTTCCTTACTTATAAAGCAAAAGATAAAATAAAGCAGATTATAAGAAGTTGGGCTAAAGAAAAAGATTCAGTATATGACTTTACCTCAGATGATAGAATTACTCACACTTGCTGGGTAATCGATGACCAACAAGTAATTAAAAGCTTGATAGAAGCCTTTACTGAAATTGATTATCTTTATATCGCTGATGGTCATCATCGAGCAGCGGCAGCTGCTAAGGTAGGATTAAAAAGAAGAGAACAACTGAAAAATTATACCGGAAAAGAAGAGTTTAATTATTTTCTATCAGTTATATTTCCTAATGATGAGCTATATATTATGGACTATAATCGGGTAGTAGCTGATTTAGCAGGAAATTCTGAAGAAGAATTTATCCAGAAAATATCTGAAAAATTTATAGTAGAAAAGTATAGCGGAGGAGACCCTTACCGACCATTAGCAAGCCATACCTTTGGTATGTACTTAAATAACTGCTGGTTTAAACTGACTGCAAAACTGGGGTCTTTTGACGAAGATGATGTAGTAGAAAGCCTCGATGTATCGATATTACAAAATAATCTGCTTGACCCTATTTTAGGAATTAAAGATCCTCGGACAGACCAGAGAATAGAATTTGTAGGAGGAATCAGAGGTCTGGAGGAATTAGAGAAAAAAGTGAAGGCAGGGATGAAAGTAGCCTTTTCACTCTACCCTACTTCCATAAAAGAATTAATGGCAGTTGCCGATGCAGGAAGATTAATGCCTCCCAAGTCGACCTGGTTTGAACCGAAATTACGCAGTGGTATCTTTGTTCATAAACTATCTGAATAGAATAAACAACAAATCCTATAAAAAGAAAACAATTTACAACTAAGAATCTTATGCAGGATAGGAATAAAAAGAATATCCTTGACTGCCATAAAACCTTCAAAAACCATTCTATGTTCTTCTGTGTTTTACATTCTTTATTTCCCCAAAAAACATTTCTTTATTTTTATTATATAGATAAAAAAAGCAAACACTATAACAATGGTTTAAAAAAAAGTAAGATAAGTTCAACCATTCCCGTAAAGTTATATCATTTATTTTTATAATAGCATACTCTACTACAAAATTACGAAAGGCGATTAAAATAAGGTTTTACAGGGTTTTATCAAAAAATAAGAAAAAATTAAAAATTTTTCAAAAAAAGATTGATTTTTTAAATAAATGTAGTATATAATATATAAAAATGTGAACAGCGTTCTTATTAAAGTTTCAAAATTTGAAAATCGCAAGAAATAAGTAATAACAGGGAGGATAAGAAATGAAGTTACTTTCACCAATTAAAATTGGTAATTTAGAAATTAAAAATAGAGTAGTTATGGCACCAATGACTTGCAATTTTGCTAAAGATGGGTTTATTACTGAGCAGATGATTGATTTTTATGCAGAGCGAGCAAGAGGAGGAGTAGGTGTAATTACAGTCGAAGATGGTATAATTGATTTTCCCTTAGGAAATAATGCCAAAAACCCTGTAGCCATTGATGATGATAAATATATACCTATGCTTAAAAAACTTAGTTCAGCTATAAAAAAACATGGTGCTAAAGCAGCGATTCAACTGTCTCATGCGGGGAGAAGAGCAGGTCGTGTAACTTTAGAAAATGGCTATTTAGAAGTAACTCGTGGTCAAATACCAGTTGCACCTTCAATGATCGCCCATCCCTTCCCCGGACAAGTTACCCCCAGAGAGCTAAGCGAAGAAGAGATTGAAGAGATTATAGAAAAATTTGGCCAGGCGGCGAGGAGGGCAGTTGAGGCTGGATTTGATATTATAAGTATACATTGTGCCCATATGTATTTATGTGGTGAATTTTTATCCCCTTGGGCTAATAAACGAAAGGATAAGTATGGGGGGAGTTTAGAAAATCGTATGCGGTTTGTTTTAGAAATTATTAGAAAAGTAAAAAGTTTAGTAGGTTCAGACTTTCCTTTAGTTGCTCGTATGAATGGCCAGGAACCTGAGGGTGGAAATTCACCTTTAGAGATTCGGGAAATTGCAAGAAGACTGCAATTAGCAGGAATTAAAGCTATTAGTGTTTCTACTGGGTTTGGGGCTGTTCTCCACGAAAAAAATTTTATTTCAGCAGAAGCACCGATAGGTACTCCCGAGGGATGCATTGTTAATTTAGCAGAAAATATTAAAATAGGAGTAACAATACCAGTAGCAGTAGGAAATAAAATTCGCCATCCAGAGTTTGCAGAAAATGTCTTGCAAAAAAATCAAGCAGATATGATTACTTTGGGTAGGCCTTTAATTACTGACCCTTATTGGGTTCAAAAAGTTGCCGAAGGTAGATATCAGGATATTCGACCTTGTGTTTCCTGTTGTTATGGTTGTGTAGGAAATGTGCTTAAAGGTACACCAATTACCTGTATTTTAAACCCGTTAGCAGGAAAGGAAGGTAAAAAAGAATTTAGGTATGTACCCGTAAATAAGAGGGATGGAAAGAAAGTTTTAGTAATTGGTGGTGGTCCTGCAGGGCTACAAGCAGCTATTACCGCGGCGACTAGAGGACATAAAGTTACTCTATGGGAAAAGGAAAGAAAATTAGGTGGAACAATTGTATTAGCTGCTAAGCCTCCCCGCAAACAAGAGTTAAATGAAATTGTTGATTATTTTAAAAATAGGATTAATCAATTAAATATACAGGTAGAATTAGGAAAAGAAGTAAACGAAAAAATGATTAAAGAATTTAAAGCAGATGTGATTATTTTAGCCTCGGGTGGCAATAGGATTATACCAGATATTAAAGGAATTAAGGGAAATAAGAATGTTTATTGGGCACTTGATTTACTCAAAAATGATTATACAGATATTGGGCAAGAAATAGTTATTGTTGGGGGAGGAGAAGTAGGATTAGAAACTGCTGAATGGTTGGCGGAAAAAGGGAAAACGGTGACTGTTATTGAAATACTTCCTGAAGTGGCAAGAGATATGGTACACGCTGTTAAAGTTCCGCTAATGATAAGTTTAAAAGATTATGGGGTAAAGATATATACCAATACTCGTGTAAAGCAAATAAAGTCCGATGGTGTGATAATGGAAAGAAATGGGATAGAAGAAACGATCAAGGCAGATGCAGTTGTTATTGCTGTGGGAGTGAAGGCTGAAGATAAATTGGAGAATAGATTAAGGGGTGCTGTATCAAAATTGTTCTGTGTGGGGGATTGCCAAAAACCTGGCAATATTATGGATGCGGTACATGAGGGATTTAAAATAGGATTACAAGTTTAAATTTTAATAAGATGGCGGTGAAAATAATTTGAATATATTTAAAAAGAAGAAAAAAAATATTGATTTGCAAAGTGAAGAGGTAATCAAGAGGCCGCTTGCAGGCAACCTTAAGAAATTAGTAACAGTTTTGGCTATCAGTCTTTCTTTATTTCAATTATATACGGCTGCTTTTGGTATTTATAAGACTGCCATTATTCATCGGGCGGCACATTTAATTTTTATTTTAGTTTTGTTCTTCATAATTTATCCAATAAGCAAGAAAAATCATCAAAATAAAATAGGAGATATAATTGACTATCTTCTTGTCTTTATCTCCTTGTTTTCTGTTGGGTATATAGTATTTTTTTATGAAGCAGTAGCTAATAGAGTAATGAACCTGGAAAATTTAACAAAATTAGATAATTTTGTGGGGATTATTGTTATATTATTAGTATTAGAGGCAAACAGGCGTTCAAATCGTACTTTCTTTTTTCTTATGCTCCTTGGTTTAGCGTATATGTTGTTTGGTCCATATTTTCCAGGACTTTTTGCCCATCCAGGGATTTCTTGGGAACGATTAATCTATTTAATATCATATTCTTCAGAGGGAATTTTTGGTATTGGTTTAGCAGTATCTTCAACTTACCTATATATTTTTATATTGTTTGGCGTATTTTTGGGAAAGACTGGGGTAATAGATTTCTTTATCGATTTAGCCCTTTCATTAGTGGGTAAGTACTCAGGTGGGATGGCAAAGTCTTGCGTGATTAGTAGTTCTTTGATGGGGACTATAACAGGTAGTTCTCTTGGTAGCGCAGCAGCCGTAGGTTCCTTTACAATTCCGATGATGAAAAAAGAAGGATTTAAAAGCCATGTGGCTGCTGCAATAGAGGCAATTTCAGCCTGCGGGGGGCAATTAATGCCACCAGTTATGGGAGCAGCAGCTTTTATTATGGCTGAGATAATTGGGGTCCCATATGGGAAGATAGCTTTAGCTGGATTGATCCCGGCAGTTATATATTACATAAATGTCTTTTCAATAATTCATTTTGAGTCACTTAGTAGTGGTATAAAAGGTCTAAATAAGAATAAATTACCAAAATTTAAAGATGTAGTTTTATCTTCAGGGTATTTATTATTACCTCTATTGGTATTAATTTATACATTGATGATCGCAGGTTATAGTGCTACAAAATCTGGTTTTATAGCCATAATTTGTTGTATTATAGTTACTTACTTTCGAAAGGAAAATCACTTTGGCTGGAAAAATTTCTTGCAAAGTTGTGAAGAAGGCGCTTATTCTGTTCTGAAAATTGCTATATTATGTGCAGGGATTGGCTTAATTATTAGCTCGGTTACCTTAACTGGATTAGGTATGCGTTTTTCAAGTATTGCGATAGCCTTAGCTGGGGGGAATCTATTTTTACTATTATTTATTACGATGATTATGAGTTTGATTTTAGGTATGGGTATGCCTACTCCTATTGTGTATTTATTAACAGCTATTTTTATTGCTCCTTCAATGATGCAATTGGGCGTTTCAGCATTTGCTGCACACTTTTTTGTCTTTTATTACGCTATATTATCGGGGTTAACGCCACCAGTTTGTTTGGTTGCGATTACAACTGCTGCCATAGCAAAAGCAGATTGGTTTAAGACAGGTTTAACAGCAACTCGTTTTGCTTTGGCTGTTTTTATTGCTCCGTATATATGGATTTTTAACCCTCAATTATTAATGGTGGGCAGTTGGTATGAAATATTATTGGTTTTCATGCTTGCAACAATGGGAGTTATTGCAATTGCAAGTAGCTTACAAGGGTGGTTTATAAACAAAACAAGCTGGATAGAAAGAATAATTCTATTTATAGCCGGTCTTTTGGTAATGAATCTAAAAGGGGGGTGGTTAATGGTTATAAGCGGATTATTATTAGTATTCATTGTGGTGATTTACCAGTTAAAGAATATTAAATTTAAAATGAATGTTAGGGGGGATAAGAATAGGGAGTATAGTACACAAAATATAGAAGATTGTAATTAAGTATTAAAATAAAAAAATGTTTAAATTGATAATATTTATTAAGTTTAACTACAGCAATTAATATTAATAAAAAAGAGGTATAAAAAATGAAAATTAAAGTAAAAATCTTAAAACCGTTTTTGATAGGCTTACTTTTTTTTACTATAGTAGCTTGTAGTTTTAATATTCAGGTAAAAGCTGAAGGTATTATGTGGACGTTAGGTACATCTGGTTCCGGATCTTCTCCTTATATTATGGGGGGGGTTTTTTCTGACGTAGCAAATAAACATTTAGACGGCTTGAAAATTTTCCCTCAAGTTACAGAAGGTTTTGAGGCGAATATAGGTTTAATCGCTAACCAAACAATACCTATTGCTGAAGCAAGTAATAATGTTGTAATTAAAGGTTATGCTAAATATCCTGATATTCGGGGTTTATTCAACTTTCTAATGTGTCCCATACACATTTTAGTAAATGCTAAAGATAATTTTAATAGCATTGAAGATTTAAGGGGAAAGAGAATAAATATAGGAGCTCCAGGCCAGTCTACCAGAGGGATTGCCACAGCTATGTTAGAAGCCTATGGGTTAGAATCTGGTGACTATAAAATATCATCTTTGAGTACCAAAGAATCTGCTGATGCTTTAAAAGATGGGCAAATCGATGCAGCTGTTATTATTGCCAATACACCAATGCCGAGCATTGCTTCGGTTGCGGTTACTAAAAGTATAGATTTATTGCCATTAGATGGACCAAATGCCGATAAGTTTAATGAGGCTATGGGATTCATAATGGCGCCTACCTCAATTCCTGCCGGCACTTATAAAGGTGTAGATAAAACTGTAAAAACATTAGCTTTCCCAATTATGATTATTGCCCATAAAGATTTAGACGTTGAACTTGTTTACCAATTTACTAAATCTGTTTGGGATAACTTAAATGAGCTAAAAGCGGCACACAATGGTTTTAATTCATTAGAGTTAGCCGGAAGTGCTATTGCGGGATGGGGAAATGTTCCTATACATCCCGGCGCAGAGAAATATTTCAAAGAAGTTGGAGTAATAAAATAAAAATTAAAATTAATAGTTTGAAATTTAATTAAAGGGAAGATTTTTTTTTGGGAGAAAAAGGGGTATTAATGAGGTATTAATCTATAATCCCCTTTTCTCCCAGAGATACATATTTGTTAGCAAAAATGTTTTTTTATTATAAAAAGGTTTAATGAAAAAAAGGGGGTAATTACAATGAAAATTGTAGGCATAGTATGCACACCGAGAGTCGGTGGAAATTCAGAGGTTTTAGTAAAACAAATTTTGGATGGGGCAACAAAAGCCGGAGCAGAGAGCGAAGTTATCTTCGTTAGAGATAAAAAAATACAACTTTGCGATGGGTGCATGAAGTGTATAAAATCTGGAAAATGTCACTTAACTGATGATATGGAAGAGATTGGCGAAAAATTGGTAACTTCTGATGGCATAGTTATCGGAGTTCCTACTTATTGGACCATTGGTGGTATGGGGGTTGCTTTTTTGGATAGGTTGTTACCTTATACTGCTTCTGGAATACTATCTAACAAGGTAGGAGCAGGAATTGCAGTAGGTGCAAGAGTGGCGGTGGATACAGCAGTTGGGGTTTTGCGGCGCTTTTTCATATATTCTCATATGTTATGTGTCGAATGTGTTGCTCACTATGGTACTATACCCGGTGATGTAATTAAAAATGAATATGCAATGAAATCTGTATGGGAAATAGGTCGTTTAATGGTATTATTTAAGGAGAATGGTAACAGATATCCGGAAGAATATTCAATTCCTCTATCTAATTATGTTAAGAAAAAATACAGTGATGACATTTATCCTTATCATTCTTCCTAAATTATTATCTTTTTTATAGAAACAGAGGAGGGAATATGTCTATTAATGTTATAGCTATTGCAGGTAGTCATCGTAAGAATAGTAACACAGAGTTAGCTTTACAGATTATGTCTAAAAGATTATCCAAGATTGATATTGAGACTGAAATAATAACTCTGGCTAACAAAAAGATTGAACATTGTCGGGCCTGTGATAATTGTAAAAGAACAAGGAAATGTCCTATTAATGATAACCTTGTGGAAATTATGGAGAAGATGATAACTGCTCAGGGAATTATCTTGGCCTGCCCCATATATAGTTTTAATATCACCCCCTTAATGCAAGACTTAATAACCCGGGGTAACCGATATTTTCATATCCTAGCTAAATCTGTCATTAAAGATGATTTTAATAATCCCGGTTTTACCTATAAAAATATCCCATATTCAGCTTTAAAAGGTAAAGTAGGAGCAGCCATAACTGTTGCACGTCGGGCAGGAGGTGGTATGGCTTTGTGGAATTTGAATAATTTTATGTTGGTTAATGAGATGCAAGTTGTGGGCTCTTGTTATGAGAATACAATTTTTGGAAACGAAAGAGGAGCAATAATAAAAGATATTGAGGGGATGAATAATCTTTATAGATTAACTGATAACTTTGGAATACTTTTGAAAAGATTATTTAGTTAAAATTTGCATGAATAATGAATAATAACAATTTTAAAATGGAAAGGATTTAGGATGTAATTATTTTTGTTCAGTGAAAAAATATTTTACCCAAGTAAAAAAAATAAAAATGTTATTTGACAAATAAAATTGTTTTTGTTAAAATATAATGTGAAAGGTGTTCACAAATAAAGGATTTAAAAAATGACTGAAAAAAGGAAAAATATTAATATAAGGCGAGTAGCGCAAGTATTAAAATGTTTTACTCAAAAACCAAATGGCTGGGGGATAACTGAACTTGCCTCTCATTTAGGATTAGCAAAAAGTGTAATTTTTGAAATTTTAAATACCTTATGTGAAGAAGGTTTACTAGAAAAAGACAAAGATAAAAAAATATATCTTTGTGGAGATGAACTATTAAAACTTGCCTTAGCCCATTATGGTAATGTAAATTTAGTCAAAGTTAGTAGGCCAGTATTAAAAAACTTAGCTAAAGAAGTAGGAGAAACAGTAATATTATCTCAAATAATTGATAATAGAAATATAATTATAGAAAAAGTTGATGGACCACAACCCCTCCGTTTTACCTTAGATATTGGGACAGAATTGCCGTTAGATAAAGGATCTTCAGCAAGGATATTTTTAGCTTTTTTACCAGATGAGAAGAAAAAAGAGGTAATAGATAAATATAAAATAGATATGAGCAAATTAAAAGAGGAGTTGGAAATAGTAAGAAAGAGAGGATTTGCCATCAGCAAAGAAGAAGTGTATCCTGGGGTAAATGCTATATCTGTTCCAATCTTAAATAATTATAATGAATTAGTAGCAGTCCTGGGTGTAGGTGGGCCGAACATTCGTTATAATAAAGAAAATGAACAAGGTAAATATAAATTAATATCAAAAATATTAGCTGCTGGTGAAAAAATTTCTGCCCAAATAGGGTTTTTAAAGTGGGAATGGTCGTAATGGATTATTATGCCAAATTAATGAAACTCCTCGCAGCAGAGCTGCGGGGAATGAACCCTAAGAGATTCAATAGATAAATGACTAAATGACTAATTGTGCAACAAATTAATATAAAAAAGTTAAAAAGTTTGTTATTTTTTTTAAGATGACGATGTGAACGTTGTTTACAAAAATGATATTTGCAATATTTGATAAATAAATGTAATGAGGAGTAACAAATGCTTAAAATTCCTTTAATTACTGAAATACAGAGGTACTGTGCTAATGATGGTCCCGGAATAAGAACCGTAATATTTTTTAAAGGTTGTAGTCTAAATTGCCCCTGGTGTCATAATCCTGAATGCAAATCCCCAAAAGTAGATATTTACTACCATGAAGATAAGTGCCAACATTGTGGAAGGTGTATTGAAAATTGTCCTCAAGGAGCAATAAGTTGGAGGTCCCCCAAAAAAGAAGCTATTTTAATAGATAAAGAAAAATGTAATAAATGTCTAAAGTGTGTCGAAGGCTGTCCGTTTAAAGCCTTAGAAAAAGTAGGACAAGCTTTGGCTTTTGAGCAAATTGTTGATGAAGCACTAAGAGACAAACCTTTTTATGAAACCTCAAATGGCGGAGTCACCCTAAGCGGGGGCGATCCTTTATTCTTCCCGGAATTTAGCCTTAAATTATTAAAGAAATTCAAAGCCGAAATGATCCATACCGCAGTAGAAACTTCTGGGTATAGTAAATGGGAAATTTTAAAGGAAATAACGAAATATACAGATTTATTCTTGTATGACCTAAAGTGTATGGATTCAATTAAACATAAAGATGTTATCGGGGTAGATAACAGACTGATTTTAGATAATCTAAAAAGATTGTCCGCTCTAAAAGCAAATATCAGGATTAGAGTCCCGGTTATTCCCAGATTTAATGATAATAAAGAAAATTTTAGTCTGATGGTTGATTATCTTCAAGCCCTTCAAAATCCGACAATAGCAGTCGATCTTTTGCCTTTCCACAATTCTGCAGAGAAGAAATACACCCAATTAGGTTTAAATTATATCTATAGAGGTGAACCATTTATGGAAAAGGAACAGGTAGAGTGGATTGAGAATTTTTTGGAAAAGAATAATATTACCACTACTATTGGTGGGCTTATTGGCGTCGAAAAGTAAAGAAAAAAGAGTAATAAAAAGTAAGGAGGTGGGGAGATGGCTGTTTGCAAAGAATGTAAAAATTTTAAACCATTAAAACAGAGTGATTTGGATTATGCGAAAGGTAAAGGTGATTGTTTTTTACCTCAACAGGATGAAAAATGCAAATATTGGACAGCAAAACCAGTTAAGGAAGATATGACAGCATGTGATAGATTTGAGAAAAAGTGATTTAGTTCTATAAAATGTTTATTAACAAAAAATAGGAGGTTAAGAGGTTAAAATGAAAAATATCACAGAAAAAGATAAACAAGATGAATTGATTAAACCGATGACTGAGCGAGCAAGAAAATTAAAAGATACTCTCTGGTGGAAGCATACCAGAGGAGGAGAATACGTCGAAAAGGGAGTTAAGGCAGGAATAGAAAGAGCCAGATATATGACCCAATCTTTTAAAGAGACCGATGGTGAAGAGTGGGTAATAAGAAGAGCGAAAGCCCTGGCTAATGTGTTAGATAATATGACTATCTTTATAAAGGACCACGAGCTGTTAGTGGGTGATCATGCTGAGAAGCCCAACCTTATGCCCATCTATCAGGAAAGTAACTATTTTTTAAATATTGATTTGTTGAATAGTCCATATTGTCCTGATGAAAAAGAAGAATTTAGAGAAATTGCAGAATGGTGGAAGCCCCATACTCTTCAAGCTAAAGCGGAAAAATATATCGACGAAGAGGAAAAAGAACTTCAGAGCGCTAATGCATCAATGGAATCCCCGGGCTATTTGACTGGTTATTCAAGTCCTACTCCTTCTTACGAAAGTGTATTCGAAGATGGTTTAGAAGGTAGAATTGAGCGTATAGAGAAAAAACTAAAAGAAGCCCAAGATGAATTTCTACACCAAAATCCCTGGAATGGACCGGAAGCTATGACTTTGCCCAAAAAGATGGATGAGTGGAAGGCAATGTTAATTGCCGATAAAGCCGTAATAAGATGGGCAAAAAGGTATGCCAGGTTAGCAAGATATATGGCTGAAGAAGAGAAAAATCCCAAAAGAAAAGAAGAACTTTTGATGATTGCTGATATATGTGACCATGTACCGGCAAAACCCTGTCGGGGTTTTAGAGATGCAGTGCAAGCCCAATGGTTTACCTATCTGATTGTTCAATCTTTAGAGCGTTATGGAAGTGGGATGTCCTGCAAGATGGATACAATGTGGTGGCCCTATTATAAGAGAAGTGTTATAGATAAGGCAGAACAACCTATGACCAGAGAAGAAGCAGTAGAGCTGGTAGTTTTGCATAGATTAAAAGTTTCAGAACATGGAGTTATAAAGAGTAGATTGTATAGGGAAATTCATGCTGGGGCAAACGACCTCTTTATTATTACTATCGGAGGCGTAGAACCAGATGGCAGTAATGGTTGCAACGAGTTAACTAATGTTATATTAGAAGCAGCAGCAACTGCGATGACTACTGAGCCATCATTAGGACTTAGATGGCACGAAAATATGCCTGAGCTAACTGCTCGTTATGCCTATGAATGTATAAAAAGAGGACTGGGTTTCCCCTCAATTAAAAATGATGAAGTTGCAATCAATTCACTAGTACAGGGTTTTGGAAGTGGCACGCTTTCCATACAAGATGCCAGGAGATGGGCTTTGTGTTTATGTATGTCTCCGGGACCAACAGGAAGACATGGTGGTTTGAGAACGAGGTGGGCTTGTTCCTCTTATACTGGAAAGTGTCTAGAATTAGCTCTAAGTGATGGTTATGATTATTCTTACACCGATATGCAAATAGGACCAAAGACCGGAGATCCTACTAAGTTTAAAACCTTTGATGATTTACTGCAGGCTTACAAAATTCAATACCAATATGTTCATTCGGCAATTACCAGGTCCAGAGATCTAACCAGATATTTAGAAGCAAAGTTCTACCAATCTCCATTTTTATCCAGTCTTGATGATGAGTGTGTGGAGAGAGGTCTCGATGGTATTGAATGGGACGAATTCTGTAATCCTTGGTTTAACGTAATGGATGATGTGGTAGTAGCAGACTCCTTAGCTGCGGTAAAAAAATTGGTCTTTGAAGAGAAGAAATATACTATGGAACAGTTAGTAAAGGCTCTTCGGGCAAATTGGGAAGGTTATGAAGAGATGAGATTGGACTTTTGGAATGCGCCAAAATGGGGGAATGATGATGATTACGTAGACGATGTAACAAAAAATTTATTTAGATATCATTCCCTTGAACTTCAACAGAATACCAATCTTTTTGGAGCTCATCCCAAACCACTTCCCCAACATGTAGCAATATATTGGACTTTAGGACCAAGGATTGGAGCAACTCCTAATGGAAGGAGACATGGAGAGGTATTAGATGATGGAGGAAGCTCACCATATATTGGTTGTGACAAAAAGGGACCAACCGCGGTTTTAAATTCCTGCGCAAAGATCGACTATAGCTTGCAAAAGGGTTGTCTACTTAATCAAAAGTTAGATCATAATGTGATGAACAGCGATAAAGGTTTTCCATTATGGTTTGCCTATATGAAAACCTGGCACAAGCTGGGTATAGATCATGTACAGTTTAACGTATGTGACCATGAACAATTGAGAGATGCTCAAAAGCATCCGGAGAAATATCCGGATTTGATTGTTAGAGTTGCCGGTTATAGTGCAAGATTTATAGACCTTTCAGTATATGCTCAAGATACTATCATTGCTCGGACAGAACAAGAATTAGCCGGATAACAAGAAAAGTTAAATAGTGAGATGATGGTTTTATTATAAAAATTAATAACCATCATCTCACATGTGGAATTCAATTAAAATATGTAAAACTATAAAAAATTATTTACGGAGGAAAATATGGAAAATAAAGAGAAAACTTGTAAAGATTGTAAATATTTTATGGTTGCACCTACGAATCCTTTTAAAGGAACTTGCACAGTAAATAGAAAGAAATTACCAGATACCCAAGCTACCTCAACATTTATTCCTGGCAAGTTAATCAAAGGAGATAATCCGAAATGTGATAAGTTTGAGCCATCTAGCGGCTGGGAAGATAATATTACACAGACACTTTAATTTGATGGGTTAAATTAAAAAATAAGGAAAGGGGTAAAAAATGGAAAATATATTTGATAAAATGGTTTGTAAAGATTGTGATTTATTTCAACCAGACGTTGAAGATAAGGAGAAGGGATATTGTTGGAAAATAATGTCTGTGAAGGATAAGAAAGTTGTTTCTGCAAATGATGGATGCCCATCATTCCGTCCCAAAATAGATTTTTTTGCTAAAAAATGAACTATAATTTTGTAGATGGTGCTCAGGGGGACTGCTCGAATTCTAGCGGTGCTGCCGTAATTAGCCGAATACTCAAATATACTTAAGACGTTCTTTATATATCTGTATAGTTTTTAGGTACTTATCTAATAAATCACTTGAAAATGGGTATATAAAAAATAAAAAAAGGGGGTGGTAAATTAGTTAATTATCAAATATTGTTAATTTGTTAAGTAAAACAACATAGTGATTAATTGATTTAAAAAAATATTAAGGGAACTATACAAAATTATTGAAAATACTCAAAACATAATTAAAAGATCAGGTGCTTAGATAATATCTATAAATGAGCTAATAAATCAAACTAAATGCTAATTCGAGAAAAGAAATAAGAATGATATAGTGTTTGAAAAAGCTCAAAGTATTTTAATAGGGAAGGAGGTAAAAAATGAGAATGAGGAAGATAATAACAAGCGGTTTGATATGCATGCTAATATGCCTTCTTATAATAGGCGTAGCTTTATGTACCTCTTCAGAAGCAAATTGGACGATAAAGTTAGGGGCTACGAATGTTATTGATTTGAGCTATCCACTTTACAAAAATAATGAAGGTATGAGCATGTCCGATGTTTATATTCCTCTCGATATTCGTGATGAGATTACATTGGGTAGTAAGACCATCCCTTTCCCCGCAACTGTAGATGACAATGGTTATCCAGTAAATGGTTTCTATGCTAGGGAGATATATGGAATGCTTGAAGGGCATGGTACGCATGTTGAGGCTTCTTCTCATGGTTTTGGAGAGCTTGGTCGTAATATTGACGACTATCCTTTATCACGTTTTATCGGTCCTGCCGTGGTTATAAATATTGAAGCTAAAGCAGTAAAAAACCCAGATTATGAGATAACGGTTGAAGATCTTCGTGTGTGGGAGAAGAAATATGGGAAGATACCTGATGGTGCTTGCGTTATACTTTTCTCTGGAAGGGGTAAATATTGGGGAGACAAAGAAACTTATTTTGGTATGGATGCAGAAGGGAAGGCCCATTACCCTGGTTTTTCAATAGAGGCGGCTAAATTTCTTGTGAAGGATCGACACATTAGTATGATGGCTACAGATTGCCCGACAGCTGAAAGCGCTCTTCAAAAGAGGACTATCAAGACAGAGCGTGCGTTTGGATCAGCTCCTGTACGTGATATAGTGCAGTGTCCCCCCAATGATGTGATCATAATTGAGTATTTAGCTAATGTTGAGAAGCTTCCTGAAAGCGGGGCACTTATTATCGCCGCTCCAATTAATTTTGTAGATGGTGCTCAGGGGACTGCTCGAATTCTAGCGGTGCTGCCTTAATTTCCTAACAACCGCCAAGACCACTAAATAATAATTTAATATAATTAGGAGTTTATTTATATACCTACATAATTGTTAGATATTTTGGTGATAAATTACTTGATAGTGGGTGTATAAAAAAATAAAAGAAAAAAAGGGGGTTGGTAAATTGGTCAATTATCAAATATTGTTAATTTGTTAAGTAAAACAGCATAGTGATTAACTAATTGCAAGTTTATAGTAAAATGGAAGAAAATGTTTAAGGAGGTTTAAAAAAAATGATAAAAGTAAAAAAAATTAGTATTGTTTCTGTTTTAGTATTAGCTATTTGTCTTTTAGTTGGATCGGCTTTTGCTTTTGCTGCTGACAAGGTATATACCATAAGATTTGCTCATGGTTTACCTGGTACTCATCATGTAGCTATAGAATATGCTAATTGGGCGAAGATGATAAAAGAAGAATCCAACGGGCGATTAAATGTGAAAATATACCCAGGAGGACAGCTTTATACTGATACAAACCTGATTTCAGCGGTAAGAACCGGCGCCTGTGAAATGGGATCAGTCTATACCTTTAATCTGGCAAGTATTGTTCCCGAGTATAAAATCTTTGTAATTCCTGCAGTAATTATTGGTAGAGATACATTACTCAAAGTAATAGAAGGAGATATAGGGGAAAAACTCTTTGCAAAAACAGAAGAAAAAGGTATTAAGCCATTAGGCTGGGTGGTATGGTCTATTGGTGGAGAAGAAATGGGAATTATTTCAAAGAAACCCATACATGTGCCCTCTGATATGAAAGGGATGGTAGTTAGATCAATGGGCCCAGAACAGGCTCAGTATTTTGAAGAATATTGCGGGGCAAGTTCAGCTATGGTTCCTGGCGCTGAACTTTATATGGCTATGCAAAGAGGGACTTTAAATGCCAGTGTAGCGACCTTTAGCCACCTTGTTGATAGGAAATTACACGAAGTTGCACCTAATATCTGTTTATTCCCCGTAGCATCATACCCGAATGTCTTAATAATGAACAAAGATTTTTACGATAGATTACCAGAGGATTTACAGCAGGTAATAGATGATGTAACTGCCAAGATACAGCAGGAAAGCTATAAGGAATCGGCTTATGTTTATCAAGTATATAGCTTAAAAGCCAAAGAAGCCATCGCCGGACGTGGAGAAGTATACATACCTACTCTTGAGGAATATGCTCTGTGGACCAAGGATATAGAAGACTTCTGGAAGAGAATGACTGCTAAAACCCCTGAAGTATATGACTTGATTATGGAAGTACAAAACCTAAAATAAAAAATAGACTATAAAAATATTGGAGATTATTTATGAGTAATAAACCGGCAGAAGAGATTAACCAAGCTGGACAGTTAAATAGCAAAATATGGAAAGTGTTAGATAAGGCTACGGAAATTATTTTTAAAATTAGTGCTTTGCTAATGCTGGTGATTATCATAACAATATGGTATCAGGTATTTGCAAGATTAGGGGGTGTTAGTACTAAAGGAATAGTAGAATTAGATGGTTATATAATAATATGGCTTTGTTTTTTCGGTATAGCCTATGCATTAAAAAAAAGAAGACACATAAGGGTTGATATTATTTATCGCCATTTGTCAGAAAAGGTACGAACTATATTTTTAATAATTGGTAATACAATTTGTGTATTCTTTAGCTTAATTCTTGTTTGGGAAGGAATAAAGTTAATAAAAATGTACTATGAGATAGAACAAGTCTCATTAATTCTACATATTCCTCTGTATATAATCTATATAGGTATGCCAGTCGGGATGATTTTATTTGCAATTGAGGCAATTAGAGAAGTTGTTTTAACTATAAACGAAAGAAAAGTTGCAACCCCTGTAAGTATTGAAGCAATAGTTGAACAAGAAGTAGAAACTCTTGAAAATTTAGATGAACCTAATAAATAGTTAAGTAAATTAATTTATAAAAGGATGATGCCTCTATCCTATTTAGATAGAGGCATCCATAACATTTATGAAGAGAAAAAATGTATTTTTTATTTTCTAAAACATTCAAAAATTAAATTGAAAGGAAAAAGATCGGTTATGTCTGGAAGTTTAATTATATCTGCAATTTTAATGGTAGTGATGTTGTTTATGGGTGTGCCAGTGGCAGTTAGTCTCGGTATGGGTGGCATACTTGGTTGTTATTTATTTTTTGGGAGTTCTGCTTTAACTATTGCGGCACAGATAATGGGTTCCAGCTTAGAAAGTTTTATATTATTGGCCATTCCCCTTTTTATTACCATGGGAGTTGTGCTTGCTAAAAGTCAGGTTGGTGAGAAATTATATAATTTATTTGATGCTTATTTGCGACACATTCCTGGTGGCGTAGGGGTGGCTACACTCTTAACTTGTGCAGTATTAGCAGCAATGTGTGGAACAAGTGTAGCCATTGCTGCTATGGTAGGTGCCTTTGCATTTACTAATTTAAAGAAATTTGGTTATAGTCTGCCTTTAAGTATGGGAATTATCGCTGGTGGAGGAGCATTGGGAATACTTATTCCACCAAGTGTTCCTATGATTATATATAGTTCTTTTTCAGAAGAGTCCACCGGGAAATTATTTATTGCCGGAATCATTCCAGGACTTATAGCAGTAGCTTTATTCAGTATATATACAGTAATTGCTTATAGAAGAGACAAAAAGAGAATTAAATCTAAAAAGGCTACCTGGAGGGAAAGAATAAAGGCAACCAAAGAAGGTATTTGGGGTTTATTAGTACCCCTTGGGATAATTGTACCCCTATATGCTGGTTGGGCTACCCCTACAGAAACGGCAGCTTTAGGTATATTATTTGCACTTATTGTAGGATTATTTATTTATAAAGAGATTACCTTTAAAGATATATTACCAATTTTAGAAGAGGGTGTTTTATCTTCGGTAATGGTACTATTTATAATATGTGGGGCAATGGTTTTTGGCAATGCAGCCACCCAAATAGGCCTTTCTGAAATAATTTCATCGTTTGCAGTTTCTTCGTTAACACCAATAATTTTCATTATAATTACTATGATTATTTTATTTATTATGGGTATGTTTTTAGAAGGAGCCTCTATAATGCTTATTGTTTTACCAATTTTTTTGCCAGCTTTAATAGGACTTCAAATTGATCTTATTTGGTATGCGGTAATATTAGTAATTGGGATTGAAATTGGTTTACTCACTCCACCTGTAGGGCTTAATATTTATGCGGTAGATGGGATTGCTAAATCTTTAGGTTTTCCTTCAAACTTGATGATTGCCATTAAAGGGACAGTGCCTTTTATGTTATTGTACTTACTTACCCAAATTTTAGTTTTATTTTTCTCAAAATTAGCACTGTGGCTGCCTTCAATGATGAGATAAAAATTAAGCTAATATATAAAGAAAGAGTCATAAATTACGAAAAATAATTATTTACAAAGAAATTAAGAGGATGAAAATAAAAATAACTAAATTAGAGATAGCATATAGGTAAATAAAAATAGAATATAACCTAAGATTAGAATAGGAGAAAATTTTAAAAATGATAAACATGATAAACGATAGAGATGTAAAATTGATGATACCGGAAAAAGACCCTAATTATTTTTTACCCCAGGGGATAATAAAAAATCTAAATCGCATTGAGAAATTGGCTAAAAGGCATCCAGTTAATGTCTTAGTTGTGGGGAAACAAGGGTGTGGTAAATCAAGTTTAGTAAGACAGTTTGCGGCTAATAATAAGAGACCTTTATCGACTTTTCAGATAGGATTATTGTCTGAGCCAGGACAACTTTTTGGGGAAAAAGGGTTAAAAGAAGGTAATACATTTTTTGAAGAATATTTGTTCCCCCAGGCAATATCCACACCAAGAAGTGTTATTCACTTAGAAGAAATAAATCGGCCAGAACATCCGAAAGCATTAAATGATCTGTTTTCAGTATTATCAGAAGATAGATCTATATGGGTAGAAGGATTAGGGTTAGTTAAGGTAGCAGAGGAAGTAATATTTTTTGCCACTTTAAACGAAGGTGCTGAATTTACGGGTATCGATATGATGGATGCTGCCCTAAGAGACAGATTTTATATCATTCAAGTAGATTATCCTCCTGCTGATATTGAAGAAGAAATACTATGTTCAAAGACAGGAGTATCTAGGGAAATAGCCAAAAAAATTGTAAAGGTGGTAAATCTTCTTAGAAATAATGCCCAGATGCCTTTGTCTATTTCCACTAGACACAGTTTGATGATAGCAGAACTTGCTTCTGAGGGAGCAGATATTAGAGATGCTTTGGTTTATAGTATCCAAATAGAAAAAAGTATTTTGGAAAGCGCTTTAATTTCCTTGCATTTGGCAGAAGGTGAAGAGGAGATAAGTGACAATCACCATTATGTTAAATATGTTTAAAATACGAGGTAATATGAATGATTGAATTATACCGAGTAGAAGATAAAAGTTTTGAAAAATTTTATGAAGCTGTTGACTATTGGCTCAAAAATGAAGAAGAATCTAATTATGGTTGTGATCGTTGGTTTGCTCTGCTTAGAACGATAAAAGCAGAAGATAAAGAGAAGTGGATTAAAGAAGCACTTACCGATATAAGACAATTCCATTGCTGGAAATGTGGAATAGGCATTTTAGAAAAACAAAAAAATTTAGTAAACAGCATAAAAAGAGAGATAATAAAATATAAATGTTACTCATTTTATTGGCGAGTTAATAGATCTTCTATTGAATATGTGGAATTAGCCAATGTATTAGTTGCTCTGAGAAAAGTAGTTGGTTGTTTGGGTTTAGATATTAGGATGGATTGGATAGGACAAATGCCTCTTGCCACTAAAGAGCGTAAAATTGAAGTTCCTATCCAGTTGGCTATGGGAGAATATCCTGTCCCTTTTTACAAAGTAGATATCTTGGTTGGCTATGTGATTCACCACGCACTTCATTTTAAGGAAAAAACAGAGGAAAAGGTAGCTCTTTCCCTAATTTCGCTCAATACCGGAATAAGAGATAGGTTGCTTCTAAGAAGGTTCTTTGATGTAGCGGAAGATATCCATGTAGACGGAGTCGCCATTGCCCAGGGTATTTTAGGGAATTATGTGCGTTTATATCGGAAGTGGTTTAAAGAAAACCTTAATCCTTCGCTTTCTGATTACCAGACTAAAATACCTACCGCGGAAAAACTAATTTACTTATGGGAAGATATTGCCTTGGATATTATATTAGCCAATGCGGATTTAGATCTTACCAAAACCATTTCGGAATACTTTAAAAAAAGAGATACCTTGAATTTAGATGGTCTCGAAAATGTGTTACCAGTTGAGTCGATAAATATAAAACACAATTTAGAGAATAAGCTTAAAAAGGTTAATAAACTCTACTGGGCACCTTTAAAAATATTGTTAGAAAACATTTATGAGATTATAATTACCAAAGAAGATTCTCGGGCTAAATTGTATGATAAATTATGGTCAAAAATACAGAAATATCTTTTTGAATGGGAAGAACAGTTTGGTCCAAAAGAAAAAATAGGAGCAAAAAGAGAAGAAAATCAAATAGATCTTCAACATTTTGCCCCCTTTGACCCCCAACTATTAAAGGCAGTTAATAGTGCTATTGAAAAGAATTCCCAAGAAATGACCTTACAAATTAAAGATGCTTTAGAATTGATGGGATTAAGAATTAACGAAAAATTAATTTACTCAACTGTTATTGAAGAGTCAAATATTCTACCAAAGTATTATCCAGATCCGATAATAGTTGGAGAATTAAAAGAAATATTTAGGATGCACCGAGAGGATACTCTAAGAATATCACGAGGTTTACCTTATGGTAAGCTTGATACTTCGAGATTATATAGAGCTTATACAACAGGACTTTCTTTTAAGCAAAAGGATACTATAAAAAATGATAAATGGTCATTGACTTTGTTGATTGATGCCTCCGGTTCAATGATAACTAATTGGAGTTTGATAGAAAAAACATTTTTAGCAATTTTTCAAGCTATAATACCATATAATCATAAGCTGGAGATTTTGGCCTACAACGAAATTAACGAAATATGTGTTCTAACCCGTTTATTTCACCATAATAAAATATTCAGTATTTCTCCTCAGGGGAATACTCCCTCCGGCGAAGCTTGTCTTGGGGCCGCTAAACTAACAGGGGGAGGTAAAAGAAATCTCCTCTTACATTTAAGTGATGGTCTATGTAATGTAGGGGTTGGTTACAATCATGCTATTAATTATTGTGAGAAGAAAAATATAGATCTGGTAGTTATAGGAAAAGGGGAGAAAATAAGAAGGTTAAAAGAACAGTATGGAGAAGGTCGAGTTATAATAATGGAGAATTATGAAAAATTACCACAAATTATTCAAGCAATACTCAAGAGAAAACTACTTAAAAAGAAGATGTTGTCAGTGGTATAATATGAAATGTAGTGAAAAATATAATATTAATGAATATTTTAAAATTATTTTTTAAAGAAGAAGGTAGGTGATAGTAATATGACTATGGAAAGTAAAGAAAGTGTGATTAGAAGAATAGTGAAACTGGAACATAAGATGTTTCGGGAAATCCACACAAATACACAGGGAGAGAAATGCAAAGAACGTGAAAAACTATTTATATTAGAAAGAAAAAGTGTTTTTAAACCCTTGTCTTACAATACTTTAAAGTCGTACCTGAATGGATTAGAAGACGCAATAGTAGAAGGGAGAAATTTGTTAAAAGAAAAATATTTAAGAATGGATGAAAGTTCAAATATTAAAGATATGAAACAAGTAGATTCAAATTTAAAAATGGGATACGAAAGAAGTAAAACTCAATGTGATGTAGAGGGTCCTCCGGATAATTTGAATTCTTTGGATGAAGAACATAAAATACTTATTCAGAAAATTATTAAAATAGAATCGAAATGGCAAATTGAATTAAAAGAGAAATATCCCAACATATTTAAAACTAAAGCTGATAGAAGTAAAGGTCTTAACTTTGAAAAATACTTAAAAAGTGAATTAGAAACTTATCCGCCTTTAACAATTGAATATTATTTCCAGGATGTATTAAATGCTGAGAAAGAAGGAAGGAATCTGGCCCTAGAAGGATATGAATATATGTTTAAAGAATTGAACTACTCTTCTCTCGAAGAAGTAAATAAGAAAGATGCAGATAAGAAAACAAATTAGATAAAAACAGAGTTTTTTACATCTCTATAAATTATATCAAAGTAAACCACCAAAATAAGGAGAATAATTAGTTGGTAAAAATAAAGATTGCAAATCTAAAAAAAAGAGGGAGATAACAATGCTAACCCCTGAAATGACCAAAGTGATTAATGAACAACTCTGCTTTATTGTCACAGTTAACCAACAAGGAAAACCTGATGTTGCTCCCAAGGGGACTATGAGAGTTTTAAATGACAAAGAGTTAGTCTATGCTGAGATATTTGGTAAAACCACTTTACAAAATATTTTAGATAATCCTGAAGCAATAATGGTAGTTGCTGTGGATAGGGAGACAAAAAAGTTGGTGCGCCTTCGCGGGAGAGCAGAAGTAATAAAAGAAGGGGAACTCTATAAAAAAATAACAAAACAAGTAGAAGAATTGAAGAGAGGCTTCCCTAAACCTAAAGCGGCTATAAAAATTAAAATTACTGAGATAATACCTTAATAAAATTAACAAGGTAGTCAAAGGAGTAAGTTAGAGATGGTAGCAAATTGTGGATTGCATGATACCTGACCTTATTGTGGAAAATCTTACCATGGTTTTATCGGAGATCCCCCAGTTTGTCCCAATTGTAAGCATTTACTTTAAAAATAATTGTTAATGAAAGAAATTAAGAAAGGAGAAAACAAACAAATCCAATGCGAGAGATAAATACGACCCAGATCAAATCCAAAGTAAAAGAACTTTTTCTTAAAGCTAACTATCATATCGACCAGGATCTTATGCAGCGCTTAGAAGAGGCCCTGAAAGAAGAGACTTCCTCTATAGGCAAATCTGTCCTGCAGATGATTATAGAAAATAATAAGATTGCCTCCTCTGAAGAGATTGCCATCTGTCAGGACACCGGATTAGCAGTAGTATTTGTGGAGTTAGGACAGCAGATCTGTATTGTAGGTGGTGACTTTGCTGAGGTCATAAACCAGGGAGTCAAAGAGGCCTATCAGGAAGGATACTTAAGAAAATCAGTAGTAGATGACCCGGTCTTTGAAAGAAAGAACACCAAGACCAATACTCCAGCAATAATCTATACCGATATAGTCCCCGGAGATAAAATCAAATTAACCGTACTGCCCAAAGGCTTTGGTAGTGAAAATATGAGTGCCCTGGCGATGCTAAAACCAGCCGATGGTCCAGAAGGGATAGTAAACTTTATCGTAGAGACGGTAAGAAAAGCCGGTCCCAATCCCTGTCCCCCTACCATCATTGGAGTAGGTATCGGAGGGACTGCCGATAAAGCTATGGTCATAGCTAAAAAAGCCATTGCCCGTAAGATGGGTGAACACAACCAGAACGAAAGATATGCCTCTATGGAAAAAGAGGCCTTAGAGAAGATCAATAACTTAGGTATCGGTCCAGCTGGCCTGGGAGGTAGGACCACTTCCTTAGCAGTCCACATAGATTATCTTCCCACCCACATAGCTGGTATGCCAGTAGCTATAAATGTCTGTTGTCATGCTGCCCGCCATGCCGAAGGAATATTATAGGAAGGAGTAGAAAAAAGATGACCCAAGTAAAGAAGATAACCACCCCCTTAGATGATAATAAAGTAAAACAATTAAAAGCCGGAGATTCGGTACTGGTAACCGGCTATATCTATACCGGTAGAGATGCGGCCCATAAAAGATTGATCGAACTGATCGAACAAGGAAAAGAACTACCCATCGATATTCAAGGTCAGGTAATTTACTATGTAGGTCCAGCCCCGGCCAAACCAGGATACCCCTGTGGTTCAGCCGGTCCTACCACCTCCTACCGCATGGATCCCTATGCCCCCTCCCTCTTAGATAGAGGTCTTAAGGGGATGATCGGTAAAGGATCCCGTTCTCAAGAGGTAATCGAGAGTATGAAGAAGAACAAAGCCGTCTATTTGGGCGCTGTAGGAGGAGCAGCTGCCCTCATTGCCCGCAGTATCAAAAAATCAGAAGTGGTAGCCTATGATGACTTAGGAGCAGAGGCCATTCATCGTTACTATGTAGAAGATTTTCCGGCTATTGTGATAATCGATTGTGAGGGTAATAACCTTTATGAAACAGAACCACCAAAATACAAAAAATAATAACAAAAGAAAAGGAGATAAAAATAAAAATGAATCTAAATGAAGAAGCCTTAAAACTACACGAAGAGAACAAAGGAAAGATTGAAGTAATAAGCAAGACCAAGATAAAAGATATGCATGATTTAGCTGTAGTCTACACCCCCGGGGTAGCCGAACCCTGCCGAAAGATCCATAAAAATATAGCTGATGTCTATAAATATACCACCAAAGGGAATATGGTAGCAGTAGTAACTGACGGAACAGCTGTCTTGGGTCTGGGGGATATCGGTCCAGAGGCCGCCCTTCCCGTAATGGAAGGGAAAGCCGTCCTCTTCAAATACTTTGCCGGAGTAGATGCCTTCCCTATATGTCTTGCCACTAAAGACCCCGATAAGATTGTGGAAGCTGTAACTTTAATAGCCCCTAGCCTTGGCGGTATCAACTTGGAGGATATCTCTGCCCCCCGCTGTTTTGAGATCGAGAGAAAATTAAAAGAGACCTTAGATATCCCCGTATTCCATGATGACCAACATGGTACTGCGGTAATAGTCCTATCTGGCCTGCTCAATGCCCTAAAGATAGTAGGAAAGAAGATAGACCAGGTCAAGATAGTAGTAAATGGGGCAGGAGCAGCAGCTATCGCTGTCTTAAAATTCCTTATCTCTGCTGGGGTAAAAAATGCCATCCTCTGTGATTCCAAAGGGATCATCTACCAAGGGAGAAAAGAGAATATGAACTGGGCTAAAGAAGAGATGGCTAAGGTTACCAACAGAGAGCTCCTGAAAGGTACCCTTTCTGATGCCCTGGTAGGAGCTGATGTGTTTATTGGCTTATCAGTAGCGGGAGCTCTTACCCAAGAGATGGTAAGATCAATGGCCTCTGACCCCATCATCTTTGCTATGGCTAATCCTGTCCCTGAGATTATGCCTGATGAAGCCAAGGCTGCCGGTGCCCGTATCATAGCCACTGGTCGTTCTGATTTCCCCAACCAGGTTAACAACTGTCTCGGTTTCCCAGCTATCTTCAAAGGAGCTCTGAAGGTAAGAGCTCGAGATATAAATGAAGAGATGAAGATAGCTGCCTCCCAGGCCATTGCCTCTATCATCCCTGATGATGAGCTAACCGAAGATAATATCATCCCCAATGTCTTTAACCCTCTGGTAGTAGAGAGAGAATCAGAGGCGGTAGCTCAAGCGGCAATAAAAAGTGGAGTAGCCAGAATCTAAATAATATAGTTATAAGAGAAAATATATTAACTAACTATAATGAACCCTTGTAAAAAATACAAGGGTTCATTATAGTTTAAATTGCATAACAAAATCTAAAAGGAGTAAGTGATTATGATCATCTTATCTTTAAACTGTGGCAGCTCCTCAGCAAAATACCAACTTTACAACTGGGATAAAAAAGAGATAATTGCTAAAGGGATAGTAGAAAGAGTCACCATAGGAGATTCTTTCTGTGTCCACGAGGTTAATCATAAAGAGAAGATTACCTTAAAACACGATTGCCCCACTCATAAAGAGGCTATAAAATTAATCGTAGATACCCTGGTCCATCCTGAGTATGGAGCTATAGAAAATCTATCCGCTATCTCGGCTGTAGGTCATAGAGTAGTCCACGGAGGAGAGAAATTCTCCAAATCGGTAATCATCAACCAGGAGGTCTTAAAAGCCTTTAAAGAACTTGCCGTTCTCGCACCCCTGCATAATCCCCCCAATATTATG
>LDZU01000005.1_pt1 | contig 68218 bp, 74 predicted proteins | sample 615531 | NCBI WGS metagenome assembly LDZU01 (sample SAMN03408293, study PRJNA278302) | terrestrial metagenome | isolation source: oil reservoir sample SB2 | place: USA: Alaska, North Slope, Schrader Bluff formation | collected 2011-09 | reverse complement strand
TGCCTCTCAGCGCGGGGGTCGCCAAGCCAGGTCAACGGCGCTAGGTTCAGGGCCTAGTCTCGCAGGAGTTCGTGGGTTCGAATCCCATCCCCCGCACCATTTTACCAGTAATCTTTAAATAACAAGATGCCCAATTATATTCTTGGTGGGTGTCTTGGTTAAGCCCGACAAGTCTCGTTACGTGTACGTGTACCTCCCTTCTGCCGAAGATAAGAAGCGCTGGGATGACCTCGCATCTGAGGCCGGATTACCTCTTTCTAAGTTCGTCATCGAGATCGTGGAGAACGCTCTGGCTGAAGAGTCCGATATTAAGCCTCGTGCTGAGCTCGTTAAACAGCTGGGATCTCTGAGGGATGAGATTCGAAAGCTACAGGAGGAGCTGAAGCTTAAGAACATAGTTCTCGACAAGTACGAGAACGAGCTCAAGAGGTATAGGAGCGCCGCCTTCCTAGAAGACGATTTTGAGGGCGCTAGAAAGTACAGCAAAGAGCTCATTAAAATACTTAAGAAGGGCAATCTTATCGATAACTACAAGCTCCTCGAAGAGCTTGGCATAGACCCCCGAGAAGCGGACCTCGTTAAGGCCGTTTCGACAGAGCTCGAGAACCTGGAGGTCTACGGGCTTATCGCATCCTCCCCGAGAGGTTGGAGGTGGATCGGATGATCCCGAGGGCATCTGATAAGAGTTCATCAGAGCTTGATTTATTAGTCCACGAAGAGCTGATTGAGCAATATCGAGAAGACAGCGAGATCCGGGGTCTATCAACAGAGTCGACTCGGAGGTACCTATCATCGATCGGGATCTACGTACAATTCCTCGAAGATAACGGCATGGACCTACTCGGAGCCGACCGGAACACGATAAGAAAGTTCCTCGAATACCTCCGCAAGGTCCGTGGTGTACACCAGAAGACGATAGAGAACTACTTCACCGGTATATCAGGTTTCTACGATTTTCTCGAGTACGAAGGTCACGTTGATAAGAATCCAGTTCACGCAGTGAGGAAGAGATACTTGAGAAGGTACAAAGACAACGACGAAGGACAGATGCGCCAGCTCATCTCTGTGGAGGAGATGGCCCGCCTTATCAACACCACTATGGACGTGAGAGACAAGGCGATCATCACCCTTCTCGCGAAGACCGGTATAAGGCGGAGAGAGCTGATAAGGCTTGACGTCGAAGACATCGACTGGGTGGAGCAGAGCATCAGGCTCAAACCCACGCCCAAGAGGACGAACAGGATCGTCTTCTTCGATGATGAGACCGCGTTTATACTAAAGAGGTGGCTCAGGGCGAGGGCGTCTCGTAACGGCGGCGATACGAAGCCCTTTTTCACCAACAGCACTGGCGGTCGGTTGAACAGAAATGGCGTCTACACAGCTGTAACAAAGGCCGCGGAGAGGGCTGGCCTCCACAATCCGGACTCGGAGAGGATGGAAGACCACTTCTCGCCACACTGTTGCCGCCATTGGTTTACGACCCACATGAGGCGTGCAGGAATGCCTCGCGAATTCATCCAGGAGCTGCGGGGAGACGTGAGGAAGGAGGCGATAGACATCTACGACCACATCGATCGGAAGGAGCTTCGCGAAAGCTATCTGGCTCATATACCGCAGCTGGGAATATGAACTGGGGGACCAACTTATATAGATACCTTATCACGTGGGGCCAATTTCGACTCTAATTCGAGCAATATATCTTCGAATGGTATGTAGTCGTACTTACCCTTAAACATCTTAAATGTTATAGAAGGCCTAAGGTATTTACACGGATCCTTCATCAGTGCAGGTTTTGGTTTATCGAAAATCATTGGCATAGCCCCATCTTTTAGAACATTTTTCGCAATTTCCTCGTCCAAGAGTTGTTTTTTGCTCTCCAGATCGATTATTTTTAAGGTCAAGCCATCACTTTCCACATGGAAATTTCCTGAACCTTCGCCTCGCTCGAAAAGATCCGCTAGACAACTACAGACCCGATCAAAACGCGTACAGGCCACATTCCAATGAAATATCATCTCCTTTGTCATTAATTTTCGATCTTCGATGGTCGGCCTATCAACGTTGAAGAGCTCGAAGAGAATGTCAGAAAAGTTCTCATAGATCGTCAATGCTCGCGCGGATAATACCCCAACCATTTCGCCATCAAGCAAATAAGCATCTTCGTATATCCGCTGAAAGGGTTGCGCGAAGAGCAACTGCGACGTTCCATTTACTGGGTAAGAAGATAATGGACTAAGATAATTATCCCAAACCATAAAGTCACGAAGACCATTGGTAATTACACTATTTTCTGTAAGTGATTCAAAAGCTTTTAAGATTCCTCGATGTAACGTCTCTCGATAAAGGCGTACCGCCTCGAGACTATTAAAATCGCTCAATATTTCGATTTGTTCTGCCAACTTTGGCATAAATCCTTCTTCGAAAGCGAGTAAAATTTCACCTAAGCATAAGTTTCCTATTGTACTTTTTTGAATATCATCTGCCAAATTTTTGTACACATTGATTGTTGCGGACTGAGTTAGCAATGTTTTCGAGGCAATAAGCTTAATATGTTCTCGTTCCAAATACTTTTTTATATATTCATGCATATTATTGAAGCTTTGATGTTCAATAAGTGAATTTGTATATTCAGAATTTAGAAAATCGTTCAATAAATTGTGTCTTCCGTCATCACTTATTAGATAGTTCATGATTGAATTGAATACTTTGGAGTCTCTACGTAAACAATAAGGATGTTCAAGAGTATTTGGTCGTGCCGAGTTAGGATTTGTCGTCTTTCTTGGCGGCAATTTATATATAATTTTATCATTTTCTAGTTTTTTCGCTGTGAGCCCGAGATTGCCTAACTCGCTTTCTTTTCTTCTTAATCGTTGGTTCAGGTCTCTGAGTGCGTGGCCTTTCTCATCTAATAGTAACATAATTACCCGAATTTGGAGTGAAGTGAACTGCCGCATGATATTTTATATTAAGCTAATCCTTAAAGTATTTTTCGCTATCAAAAACAGGTTATGATTGGAAATAACTGATCATAACCAATTATGCTAAAATTTTTTAATTAATAACCAAATATATTTATTTGGATGGGGATGAGTAGGTGATTGGTCTTAATGGCTGGCATAGAATTAGGCTCAAGGAAGATCCAGGAGATTCGCGGCAGTGCGTACCTAAACATGCCGCGCATCTGGATCAAAAACTGCCACCTAGAGAAGGGTGATGCGGTTTGCATCGTTTTGTTAGATGACGGCACACTGAAAATTAACCCGTTGGATGCCGAAAGGGTAGGTGATGCGTGATGGAGAATCTCGCAAAAGCGTATCGCCTCTCTCTATATGAAGAGATTATTGGATTACTAGCCGAGCTGTGTGAGGAAAATGGCGTTACATTCGCGAAAATTGGCAGAATAGACGTCATGCTTCCTATTGAAATGGCCGATACTTTACACCCCCACATTGGGCAGAAAATAGCGATTCTTCGGTCAGACTCCCCGTCTAGACCCTACAGATTTCGAATAGTCACTAAAAATTCGCCTGCCGGTGCTCCCAACACCGACAAAGGCGACGAGAATTGCGCAATAAACCACAGGAGCGATCGAGTGATCTAGATGGTAATTATTCTACTAATCATATTTACCTCTTGTGGGTCTTTTGCGACTCAAAGTGGTGGTCGCGATGGTGACCAGTACTAGGCCTGTGGCCGAAATTAGCCGAATAGGCCCGGGAAGTGTAGCTCTGACTGAATGCCAGATACATGCCTACAAATTACTGACCAGGTCAACAAAAAAATCAAGCCGATTCAAGGTGCGATCCGTCGAAATTGACACGCTGTCTATGGGAATGTTTTGGGGATTGGTGGACCGGGCAATATCTCAGCATATCCCAACGGGTTATTTAGAGATGATGGTGCGAGTAGAGGCACAAGAGAGAGCGTTTCTCGATTGCTTCATCGAGTCCATAGACAGGGGGCGATCGGAGTGACCGATCCTATGCCCCTAAAACCAACGGCGCTGGAGGTCCGGCCGCGACACATTCCACAAGCTCTAAAAAAGGTCCGGGGATGGCTTCTGTGGCGGTGGTGGTGGAACGGCAAAAAGTGGACCAAACCACCTTACAACGCGGACGGCGTGAAGATCGATGCAGGTTACCCGGATAACTGGGTGGACTTTTCGTCTGTCCTTCAGGCTTACCGGAAGGGCGAATTTGACGGCATCGGCTTCTCTCTTGATGCTATCCACGAACTGGCGGGGGTGGACCTTGACCATTGCATCGAGGTCGCGAGAGTTGAGCCGTGGGCGCTGGAGATCATCGAAGAGTTGGGGAGCTATGCTGAGATCTCCCCGAGCGGTGAGGGCGTCCGGGTCCTGGGATATGGAAGGTTGAGGAAGGACGGCCGGAAAAAGGGCGATATCGAGATGTACGACGGGGGGAGATACCTCACAGTTACAGGACACAAGCTCGATAATTCGGCTTCTGACCTTGTGGACTTCGACGAGGTTCTTAATCGCATCCATGCCCGGATATGGCGCTCCTCCCCAACAGATCCGCTCCCCACAAATGGAGGGGATGAGGTAGGCGATGATCTAGCTGAGAGGTTCCAGGCGCTTTGTGACGACGATCCTATTTTCAGGGAGCGGTTCAAATCGCCAGCGGCGGTGGGGGACAGATCGGACCTTGAATTCCATCTCTGCGCGAAGCTGTGGGAGAGCGGATTCAACGAGGCCGAGATCTGGCATTTGATGGACAGCTCTCCACAGACGAAATGGAGAGCGCGGGACGACGCATATAAGGAAAGAACGATCCGGAAAGCGATTAGCGCGGCGGCGTCCGAGAGGGCGGGCAGATCTGCTCAGAAGGGCGATGGGGCCAAAGAGGCGCGGGAATACCTGGAGACCATAAAGGAAGGGCTGAAAGAGGATCCTCGCAAACTGAAGGATAGGGCCATCCTAAAGGTGTTGCTGACTCTTCGAGAAAATGACCCCTTGGAGTTTGATATCTTCACCGATGGCCTGAAGGCAGCGGGCCTGGTTAAGCTTCCTACACTCAAAAAGATGATCGACGCGGAGGCCCGAAGGCTGGAGGCGGAAAAGGACGGGGCCGGGGGCGACGAGGAGGACGACGAGGCGATCATGGCAGAAGCGGCCCAGATCATCTCCGAGGGTCGATCTTTTGAGCGTGTCACTCAAGCATGGCAATCAAGGCATTTAGGGGACGCGAAAGCCGGGAAAGCTCTGATCGTCTCTATAGGGGCTCAAAGCTGCACTAATACCGCGGGGATTCATGTTATATTAAACGGCCCGCGGGGCTGTGGCAAGTCCGATGTACTCAAAAAAGCGGCTGCCCTCCTCCCATCTGAATACCTCCTTTTTGGCGACATGTCCGCCCAGGCGGTATATTATCATACGGAAGAGATGCCCGAAGGCGCGGTTATCGCCTTCGATGATATCACTTGGAACGATACTTATGCAAGTGTCCAAAAGAGATGTACTACCAGGTTCCAAGAAGGGGCCGATCACCGAACGGTGGTTGATGGAAAACCTAAAACGTTTAAGACAAAGCCGAGGCTGGCGTTTTGGTGTACTTCGGTTGATAGGCAGTTTGACGAGCAACTTCAAGACCGCTATTTTGCGGTGAATATAGAAGACTCACTAGAGCATAAGGCCGCAGTTATCAAGTTCATGAAGGCGCGGGACGCGGGGATAGACCGAGAGGAGGAGGAGCGGGAAACCCGGATCTGCCGGGCGATCCTCCAGGATCTGAAGAACCAACTATTCGAGGTGGTGATCCCCTTCGCCGATAGGATAACGCTTCTCCCTGGGGTCGGTGAGCGCGGTTACAAGATCATCTCTGACATGGTGAAAGCGTTCTGTGCGTTTCGGTATGCAGTCAGAGAAACCGACGACCGCAGGCGACTTGTGGCCACAGAGGAGGATTTTGAGGATGCAAAGGCCCTATTCGATGACGCCGAAGGCCACAGCGAAGAGAAATACACTGAAGCAGAAAAGAAGGTGCTGAGAGCCATAATTAAGTGCGCCTACGTCGCGACACTGGAAAACCTGGCGGATGTTACGGGGCTTTCCAGCGGGCGACTTAAGGACATCATCAACGGCCGAGGACGAGATGAGCAGCAACGCCATGGTCTCCTGGCTAAATGTCATTCCCTCACCGTAGAGCGAGTATCTGAGACAGTCTATTTTGAGCCAGAACCCGATAATTCGAAGTCCAAGACCGTAACCAGGAACGAATACCGGCTTGATCGGAATTTCGCCTTATCCGAGGTCTATAATTCTCTCGTCTACTTGGAACCAGCAACAGGAGACGACGACGTACCGCGACGTGAGGTTGACGTAGTGGTTGACGTAAAGGAAACCGACGGGCGGCGTGAGGTTGACGTAGATGACGTATTAGAAGAGAGAGAGATAGAGAATACGTCGGATACGTCACGGGGAGGTACGTCCCTGGCGGGTGGCGTGGTTAAGTCGGGGGAGAACTTTTCTTTCTCGCCCAAAACGCCAGATGATACGTCAACCACCAAAAAAGAGGTGCTGGATAACGATTTAGGGGGCGTCGACCACTACGTCACGGGTGCGTCGGGCTACGTCGGCGACGTATCCGATACGTCAACTCCCGAGGAGGGGTGTCCCGGGGATGTGGGGGGCTCCTACCAAACCATAGCCGAGAACCTAGAAGAGGCCGAACGGCGAGAGGACGAGTGGAAGGAACACGTCCGAACACCAGACCCAACGTCCCGTCCCGTGGATCGATCGGACACAAGTGAAGAGAGCGCCCCCAAAGAGGAGACAGATATTGCTTCTGCTACACAAAAAGAGTCTGACCAGATCCTATCTGATGCTCTGGAGGATAAGGATCACGAAAGTCCCGCTACAGAGGAGTTCTCAGATTCTGAAGATGCTGGTGACGGACTTATTTTTGGCCAGCCAGAGAGCTGTTTCCGCAAACTATCAGGATCCCAGGGCCTGACGGCAGCTCGTCTCCGAAAAGAGCTGGGTTGGGACATTGAAAAGGCAAAAATAGCTCTAGAATTGCTGCGAAAGATATATAATTGGCAACTTAATATCGTTTGCGAACACAAAATCTATTTTCCGCCTTCGTATTCGGAGGATAGTGTTCCATCTTGCCCTAGCTAAAAATTGCCCCCCTAATGCCCTAACTGCTACGGTGAACATCAGGCTGCAGTATTTTTTTTATTTTAATAATATAATATTATACGATCGCCTTTCGAAAGCACCTATTTAGTCGAAAAATCCGGTTGCTATATTAAGATTTCTGTTAGTATATTTTTTCTCACATTATTCATTTCATTCATTTTATTTTGTCATGTCAAAAGCTGCGGGTGGTGGTGAGGTTGTGGTTGCGGCTTCGGTTGTTCGTGGGTTGCTGGCTGGGTGGTTTGCTGGTTGGGGCGGGTGAGTTTTCGTGGGTTTGTGGGTTGCGCCTCTGGAGGAGTTTTGATGCTACGATTCTGAAGAAGAGGTTGCGGCCTTGCGCCCAATTTTGTGGCAGGGAGTGCAGTAGATGGCGCTGGTATCGAGGCCTGAGGTGGTGCTTGGCGATGTGATGGTTTTGACACTGCTGGGAGGTTGGTGGTCGAGTTGTGTGTCGCACATGAGACGGAGGGGATTCCAGAGCTATGATATGACGATGAGGGCGCGCGGGTCTCAGATGGTAGATATGTAGCGAGGCGGAATTGTGTGGTAGTGCCGGGCCGTGGCGCCGTCTTTTGGAATCGGTGGTGAGCCCAGAGGGTTTGGTTGCTGGCTACGAAGGCCGCCCGGGATTGGTTATATGCTTGAGAATTAGCCCAGAAATCCGAATAATGCTGACTTGTGGATGCGGATCTCCTCGAGCCTTGTTTCTGACGGCCTCTATTGAGGTGTTGCGGCTTCTGTGGAGTCGTCGAGTTACGAGGGGGTTAGTTTGGCCGCTGGGATCGACAGGGCCATGCTATAGCCGTTGCTCGAGATGATATGCTGACCCACAGATGCAGTGGGGAGAGGACATCCACCGCCTTCGAGCAGGATGCATCGTCTCTTCACGTCCAGACATCCCACTTAGCGCGGATACTCCGTGAGGGCCCACGCCCACATTTCCATCGAACAATGCCAATCTCTTGGGTACTTCGCTTTTTCTTCACTCTGTTGGAGCTGGAGTCAGCATGCCTCTGAAATGAAATCCCCATTAGTGAGCTGAACAGTTTGCGCCAGGGGGTGATCTTTTTGAGTGGCCGTGACCCTCGATATGGCGCCGCGCCCACGGGAGCGGTTGTGCATGGAATCGCCGAGGCTCCCTGCCTCCCGGGATTTGCAGTGACCTAGGCACACTTAAATCGCATACGAGCCTGCTTTTTTACCTTGTTTCTTGGGATGCAGCTGATCCGCTACCCTTGTCGTCCCTGATCGATTGAGGCGAGATTGACCCACAATCTAGATCTCCTATGCGAAATCTGCCGCCCATTTCATCAATCGTGACTTCGACCTCCCGCCTGGAGACATTCGCACCCTAACCAGCTCTGCAGAGTTGTTTTCAGTCCCGAAAAGAATGTTCTTGGTGGCTTTGGTCTTATCCCGTGGGCTATAATGCATGTGAGTGGAGGTGCTTGATGAGCTGGCAGGGTGAAAGAAGGTTTGGTTCGGGGGAGCAGACTGGCATTCTCTACGGGTGGTTGAAAGCCATTGATTGCTCGGCTCAGGAACTCAGTCGAAATTCTCATAAATCAAGAACGATACAAAATTGTTTATTATTAGGTGGGAATCATGGCAAGTCCTCAAGCCGAAACGCTCAGAGCCAACCTTTGGCAGCTACGTAATAGCGCTGAAACCATAGGATTGCCTTCAGTTAACGAGTTACGCTCACTAAACGACATGATGGAATCCCTGGGATCTGAACCACCAGGGGTACATTTCGAGGAGATAGATCTTGAAGGCATTCATGCAATGTGGGCCACGCCAGAGAATGCATCGAATGATCGTGTTCTGCTGTATCTGCATGGTGGTGGCGGTGTTTTTGGCTCCATGAAAAGCCATAGAAAGCTGGTTGGACATCTGGCAAAATCAATAGGTTGCATAGCCTTGAATCTCGATTACCGGCTAGCTCCCGAGCATCCTTTCCCCGCTGCAGTTGAGGATGCTTCGAAGGCTTTCGTCTGGCTATTAGAGTTAGGAATAAGGCCGCAGCACATTGCGCTAGCAGGTGAATCAATCGGAGGCGGCCTTTGTTTTGCATGTATCGAGCACCTGAGATCACAAGGCTATCCTATGCCCTCTGCAGTTGTGATGATGTCTCCCTGGACTGATCTGACTCTGACTGGCGAATCCATAACTACCTGCGATTCAGTTGATCCTATCTGCCCAAGGCCTTTCTTGCAGCTTTGTGCAGAGATATATCTCGCCGGACAAGATGCAAGATCTGTAATGGCCTCGCCGCTTTTTGCAGAATTTAAAGGGTTCCCGCCTATGTATATACAAGTTGGGAAATGTGAGACCTTGATGGACGATTCAGTCCGGCTCGTTGATAAGGCCAGAGCAGCAGGTGTTGAAGTCCGTTTTGAAGTATTTCCAGAGATGTATCATCTTTTTCAGCTGGCGGTGGGCAATATGCCCGAAGCTAATGATGCAGTCGAACGCATTGGCAAGTGGCTGCAAAAGTGGCTTCAAATTTAGGCGTGAACTATCTCTGATTAAGTCGAATCCACAGACCAAAGCAAGCATCGGACGATCCCGGGATGGGGCGGGGAAGGGCTTCGGTGTCCACCGTGCCCTCGAATCTTTCGGTGCCCTGGTGGGGTCGGTCCTTGCCTACCTCCTCTGGCATGGGGGAATGGAGTTTAGGACGATCTTCATCGGTGTTGAGGTTGTCGCTTTCTTCGCCCCAATCTCTCTTGTCCCCATCAGGGAGAGCCTTAAGTCCACTGTCGGGCGTCTCCGGCCCCACCTCTTCGGCTTCTCCCTAATCTCGCCTGTGTAAGAAGCGTTCGAAACCTTGCCGCTTGAAGGGGATGAGAAGCTAACAACCAGGAATCTACAGCGAGTGCTAATAGAGCTGCCTTCGGCCCTCTATGGTCGCCATTTTGCCCGAGGTTCACGATGCAATTCATTCTCTTATGGTAAAGGATGTGGGAGAACCGCACGAGGACAGCGCCGCCGCTTCGCGGCGGTTGTTCGCATAGAATGTGCAGACCGTAAAGACGTTTCCACGAGTAAGGGTGGATACATCCCCGCCTGGGAGCAGATAGTCAGCTAAGGCCCCCCAAAACACAAATCACAGTTCATATGTCGGTCTTCAATCCGCTGGTCAAACCTCTCTTCTAGTCAGTTCTCTATCAAGCGGAGAGATTCTATTGGAACGATACCGAAATTGCTATGCGCGGAAGAGCTGACAAACGGTACTTCGGGCGAAGGGACTTGCTCCCATTGCGTCTTCGTTGCTCCCTATGGGAGAACCTTCAATCGCGCATCGTCCATCTCTATTTCCATTTACCGAATCTCATTCAACAGGGCTATGCTATGCCCTTACAGCACCGACGTAGCAAACCTCGTTTGTGATTAGAAAGTTTATCGTTGCACTATGTTGGCCATCCTTCATGCTGCGCAATTTGCTGATATATCCTTCCAATTCGACGGAAGCATATGGGTGGATTTGTTAATCAATTGGTTGTTTTAGAAGTAACAGCAAATTGACCCCCAACTATCAGGGGGGGGGAAACAGATTTGAGGCCTGAGATAATTTTGCATCAGGAGCACGATGCGCTACCGACTTTGTAACGTTAGCTTTGAACTCCCTACTAAAATGGGGCGCGAACTTGTCCATGATCTATCCTCTTCCATTGAGAGAGAAGGGGCGGGATTTGCCAATATTCAGCGAGTGTACCAGATCTGGTGTCACGCAAAGTAGATCCTGGCTATATAGGCCCTCATTATTCGGGGCGGGAGTTTGATGCGTGGATTGCATTTTTTAGCATCAACTCCTATCTCCCTAAGATCCCGAGGCGGGAGCAATCCGTTAACATCTTATCTTGCGGCGGGAGTCGAGGTGCAGATCGCCTTCCTTGTAGCGCTAAACTACTGGAAAGCAGGCTGGAAAGAACCATCAGCACATAGGACCGAAGTCTCATGAGGAGGGGCCGGGGATTTCCCGTGACCCACAAACCACCAGGCTGGGAGCAGATAGGCAGGTTTGCACATCATCCTTAGCCAGGCAAGGCCGACATGCGCCGGAGGGGGCAGGCATATGATCCTTGCAATATTGAGGCGGAAGCAGAGGCGAGGAGCTGTAACCTTGGGCTGTGCATCGTCCAGTTTGCCGGGAGCTCGCCCACATTCTCCCTCTGCGCCAGCCCGTCGCCCTTTGTCGCCGAAGCAGCACGCGAGTCGGCCCAGGCAGATCAAGCTGTCGGCCCTTCGGGCTACCCGCGCTGCGGCGCGGCGACAGCATGATCAGCCCGGTCCGCCTTCTTTGGCTTGCTGCTTCGGCAGTGGGGCGACGGGCCGGGTATACGCAGAGGCGCGTGGCGTGGGCTATCGATCTCCCTCTTTGTTTCAGCCTTGGTTTATCCCTCGACCTGATACGGGGCTCGGGAGCGCGGGTTCCGCAGATGCGCTTTGCGCAACCCTCCGGGCCGGTCTTGATGTGAGCTCTGCAGGGCTGCAGAATCGGCGAAGAAGATCGCAATTGTCCCGAGCGACCCCCAAAAACGGGGTATCAACGAAATAACTTGAGCAAACCACTACTTTATAGGCTCCATGAATCGTCGCCTTTTATCATGGCCATTTACTCATAGCTCACCGATCCAACACCGATCTTGGAGGGCACGTCTACATCTCATCTCCGTCTTGGGATGGGCAACGAATACGGCTATCATCTTCTCCGCAACGGGTGAAAGCAGTGGGAATAGCTTGCTGGCGGGGGAGATAGGATTCATGGGGGGGGGGGCACACTCTGCCCTACGCCGCCTCGCTTCGCGCGGCGAACCTACATATTTTATATATCAATGAAATGAAAAATGAGAAATGACAAAACCAAATACTAGCATTTTTGCTATTATAGAAGAATTGAAAATATAGTTCTCCTCTTGTAATATGACAATGCCGTAGTCTTGATGCTAGCGTAAGCCAGAAGCTACCGCACAGCTCGCTGTCTCTGCTTTCAGCAAGGAATATTGAAGAATAAGCGGCAATATAGCAATGGTGGCTGGAATGACACATAGAACATGCGATAAGTTGTTGCTAGAATTCGGTTTTTTGATACAATTTCTCAAGATTAAACTGCTGCCCAAGGTACGGAATCTTCAGCAAGTGTTAGTTATGTGACTCTTACCACCAGTTATATATATGATAGTCACATAACTATTTACATGGCGCGGCAAAAGATCGTATACGAAACCGCTAGCTTCGAGGCGATCAAGGCCTTGAGAGAGGAGGCCCGGAAGCTGCGAGACGAGGCGGTGAAGCTCCGAGAGATTCGAGGAATGGAACCGGATGCGCGAGAGAGGGAGGCAGAAGCCGAACGGCTGGAGGGTGAAGCCGATGAGCTGTGGAACACGGCGCGGCTGGAGGCGTTGACGGTCTACAAGGGTAACGTGACCAAGAAGACGAAGACCCATGAATCGACCTACGCATACTGGTACGCGAGCTGGCGTGAAGGTGGCAAGGTCAAGAACGTTCACCTAGGGTCCACGAAGAAGATGAGCCGGGAGGATGCCATGGAGAAGGCCCGGAAGCTGAAAGCTGAATATTTAGGGGGATGATGATTGGCAATGAATGTCAGCTCGAAGTTTAGAGAATCAAAACATATATATCTATACAAAACCATTCTTTTTAAGGAGGGAGCAGTCAATGAAGTATAGTGTTAGCGCAGACCAGAACCAAGCTACCACCACTACGAGCGAAGTGAAGAATTTTAGCGGCCCGCCTCAGTTCTTGCCTAAGCTTTTGGAGCGGTCAATCGTGATCCGCGTGATGGACGGTCGCCCTATCAAGGGCATCCTCGAAGCCTTCAACAACTACGAACTACTGCTCGATCTCGGCCCGGGAAAGAAGTTGATCGTCTTCAAAGGTGCCATATCCTCGATCGATTACGAGGACAAGCCCCCGAAGGAGAAGCATGAGGTTAAGGAGCGGTGAGTTCGATATGATAGAGAGTACGTTCAGGGTGCTGGACGACGAGGATCGCGAGTTCGCTGATATTCTCCGAAGCCTCGGCATGCAGCGCAATACGGCTATTCTCATCACCTACTTGGCAAGCGCTGGCGAGGCGACATCAAGGGAGATTGAGCTGGGCGCCAGTCTGAGACAGCCAGAGGTCAGCATAGCGATGCGGGATCTTCGTGGCAAGAACTGGGTCGGAGAGAGAGGTCAAGACCGGAGGCAAAGGTCGACCTTCATTGGTCTATACTCTGACAACGGCCATAGATGAGATCATAAAGCACCTCGAGGACGAAAAGTTGAGAGAACATGCCGAGATCATGGAGAATATCAGGAAGCTGAAAGAGCTGGCATAGTCCGCGGGACCGTTATTGTTTAGTTTAGGACTTGCGCAGTTAGTGTGGTAGAGTCATTATAATTTTAGGTGGTTTATATATTCCTGTATGGTATTTCGGATGACTCTCTGCTTCCTCTCAAACCAGCTTCGAGTTGTTCTGATTCTTTCGACTTCTAATCTCAGAAATGCTCTTATTGAGAATAGTATATGAGTCCTCTGGGATTGCCCATTCCGCGCTTGACATCGTTCTACGTCAAAAAACTGTTTTATTCCGCGATGATTCTCCTCTATTTTCCAAGACTTGCGTGCCACAGCCGTTAGAAAGCGGATATAGTCCAGCTCGCAACACTTCGATGGATTTAATTTTATACGTCACCTCATATTCGTGTCTATATTTGAATGGACCGAATCGTCTAAAAATCCTCTGTCAACAGCGTAAGTCCTAATTGTAATATACCACGAAACCGAAAAAATCGTGCACCACGTTGTCCGACGGATCGCCGATGTTTCTTGGAGGAGAAGAGTGGTGTCCCTGATCTGTTCCTTTTAATCTACCCAGCCCATTCAATCGAGGATGTAAAATGATGAGATGAAAGATTGTAAGGATGTGCTCTACTACGTTAATCCTGCACGTATTGGCTCGGTCAGAATTCTGCTCATCACCAATATAACATAAGGCAAAGCTTTTATTAAAGTATAGCTTATTGAATGATGATAAGCGGTAGTAGTCGCAATTGAGGAATGAGATGCCGTCAATAACTGGGATTGCTAAAGAGAATCTCGATCTAGCTAATGTCGATCCTACTGCGATTCGTTCAGTAGCTGATCTATCTCGGAATATAAAGAATGCTTTGGCAGCAAATCCTCAACTCAACAACCTACTCTTGAAAGGAGAGATCTCGAACTTTGTAAGGGCTGCTTCGGGTCATATTTACTTCAACCTCACTGATGAGAACTGCGCTCTTGCATGTGCCTATTTTAGACATCTTCAAGAGGCGGGCTTAAATGATTTGGGCAATGGCATGCAGATAGTGGCCATGGGCTCTGTGACCAGTTACGAGCCCAAAAGCCAATATCAACTAAACATCAAGAAAATCATTCCAATAGGAGATAGCAAATCTTCCTTGAAGTTAAAGAAGCTCAGAGAGAAGCTGGAAGCAGAGGGACTGTTCAACCAGGACAGGAAGAAGCCGATACCTCTCCTGCCAAGAAAAGTGGGAATTATAACATCAAAAGACAGCGCGTCTATCCAGGATATCTTGTCCATGGTCGATTCTCGTAGCCCAAATATGAACCTGGTTATGGCCTATGCGATTATGCAGGGGGAAGGAGCACCTAACAGTATAATCCGCGCCTTAAACTATCTTAATGGGGTTAACGATTTAGATGTCATTATTTTGGCGAGGGGTGGAGGTCCTCTAGAAGATTTCATGCCCTTTAACGACGAAGGCCTGGTTCGGGCCATTGCTTCTAGCACCAAGCCTGTGATAACAGGCATCGGTCACGAGATAGATACATGTCTGGCGGATCTGGCTGCGGACTTCAGAGCCTCAACGCCTTCTGCTGCTGCCAAAGCTTCAGTTACCGATATCCAAGAGCTGAGAAATTACTTGGAGGCCTTAAAGAGAAATCTGGACAGATCTTACAGATCATACCTCATGAGTCTGGAAATTAAAGAGAAAGAAGCTGAAATCAGCGAGAAGGAAGAGAAGATGAAACAAGGTTTAGAAGTTCGTAAATCCGATTATCTAAAGTATAAAGTTGTTATTGCTATTCTAATTGCGTTATTGCTGCTCCTAATACTTGTATTACTGCTGGGAAGGATTTAATATGAATGATACAAAATACTTTGATAATATCCACAAAATTGAAGATATTATTAAAGAATTTGATTCGGAAAAGTTGCCCGCTATAGAAGCAAATAAGCTATACGAGACCGGAAAGGAACTGATTAATGAGTGCGAAACGATCCTTAATAATTATTCGGGGATCGTCGAGGAGATGAGCTTCACTGATTCAAGTAATTGAGACCATTTATAATTCGTAACTTAATCAATGTCTATCGGACTTCCTTTAGGTGTTATGCTGCTGAGGGTGCCGAATACCTTGCGAGACATGCGAACTGGAAGGGCAACCAAACTGCCCTATCTTGTCGGAATGCACATGTCCGGATTTTCGGGTAGTCTACCTATACTGAGTTGTTTAGCATGAAAACCACAACGTGAGACCTTATCCAATATGGTGGTGCTCATGAGAGCAGATCGGATACAATCGACCTCATCATGCAGCCCATGTAGTCTGAGATGGCGTGACCAAATCGATTGCAGTAGACTACCTGATTATGAGCTAAGCTTTCCCAGGCGGCTCTCCGAAGGGGAGAACACGGAAAAAAGAGCGACGATATATTGCTATAGGTAGAGGGAGAAGCGCAAATCCGTCTCCGCAGTATCCGGCGCATCACCTTTTCCACGCACTCTCGGGGGGCAAGGACCGCAGTCCGAGAGGTACTAAAAGAGATGGGGGAGCCGATCCAGAAGGACAATTTGATAGGAGGCAAATGATCTCTACCCACCAGTACCTAATTTTATTAGACCATCGTATTAAATCGCTGTAATCGTTTTTACGGTGCATCATTTCCCGGGTGCTGGCCCCAACCGTAGGGCTCGAAGCTCGATCCTCCGAATGCGAGCTCTGGCAGCATACTAGAGAGCTTGCTGGGCTTCTAAAGGGATCTTACTGACGCCTTCCCCACACCGATTTGGTCAGTCTTAACTGGCATTTATAATGAGAGAGTCACATAACTATTTTGAGAATAATCGTGTCGACCCTTCCCCTCCACGAGGCGAGGTCGCGAATGGCATCTTTAGGAGATGACACCGAAACATTTTTCATATTTGGATTGCCTTCCTCTCAAAGAGGGCGAGGAGATGAGAATCAAACTGATTTTGTGCGTGCTGGCGCTGGCAACGATGTTGACAATAGTGGTAGCATCCAATGTGATAGCAGGATACTCAGACGATGTTCTCAGCGATTTGAAGTATGGAACCAATGAAAAGAGGTGCGATGCTATTATCAGGCTGCATTGGTTGTACGCTGACGATTCGATAGTTGATCCCCTTCTCGAAGCTTTGAATGATGAAAATTCCACTGTAAGATATTGGGCAGCACTTACATTAGGCGATATTGGCAATCAAACAGCGGTTGATCCATTGATCAAATTTATAAAAAACCCCATATATGTTTCGGATATAATAGCTGCCTCTGATGCCTTGAGCAATCTTAATGATAGCCGTGCAATTCCTCAGCTAGAGGCTACATTGAACAGTATTCCCTCTGATTCTTTTGTGAAAACATATCCAGCTGTGGCTTTGGTTAAACTCGGAAAAACTGAATACCTTCCCATAGTTATTGAAGGTTTAAACAATAGATCTGAGAACAACCGCAATTATGCAGCATTTCACTTGGGCGAAATTGGCGACCCAAAAGCTGTAGATCCTTTGATTATAGCTCTTCGCGATGATAGTGAAGATGTTAGGGCTTCCGCAGCAAGTGCTTTGGGCAAAATAGGCGACTTAAGGGCGATAGATCCGATAATCAGGGCACTCCGTGATGATAATAAATACGTTAGAAGAAGTGCTGTATATGCTTTAGGTGAAATTGACGACCCCATGGTGCAAGACCCTCTGATTTATGCTCTCTATAATGATGACGCGAGTGTAAGATCTGAAGCGACAATGGCATTGGGTAAAATTGGCGATCCATGGGTGGTCGAGCCACTTATCGAGGCTCTAAGGGATGAAGATTCGACGGTCCGATCCCATGCTGCTGAGGCTCTCGGTAAAATTAACGATTCCAGGGCCGTTGAGCCACTTATCGAGGCACTGAGTGATAAGGATAGGCATGTTAGACGAAGCGCAGCCTTCTCCCTCGGCGAGATTGGCGATCCGAGGGCGGTTAATCCTCTCATCGAGGCTCTCCAGGACGACGATTCGAGTGCAGCTGCCGATGCTCTCGTAAATATCGGCGATCCATGGGTGGTCGAGCCACTTATCGAGGCACTGGATGATGAGGATAGCCATGTTAGACGAAGTGCTACCTTTGCACTCATCAATGTTGGCGAGGCGGCAGTCGAGCCACTTATTGAAGCACTTGGTGATGAGGATAGGCATGTTAGACGAAGCGCAGCCTTCGCTCTCGGCGAGATTGGCGATTATAGTGCTATCGATCCTCTTCGAGACGCTCTCAAGGATGACGACATAGATGTTCGAAGGTTGGTTGCAGAAGCGTTGGAGAAGCTGGAAGTATGAGGGTTCTCCGCTGGCCCTCTCACATCGATTTCCTAAACTATTGCTTCAGAGGTCGAACTTCTCGTAACTCTTTCGCCAGTGACTGATGTCGGCCTTCAGGTAGAACGAGGTCGTCTTCAGATCAGCATGGCCCAGTTGAGCCTAGAGGTCATTGAGAGGTATGCCCAAATCCAGGGCTCGAACAGCTTGGAAGTGCCCGGAGAGTGTGAGGGGTGACCACGTAGAGGGTTTGCCGCCTTTATCTTGTCCACAAGTCCGCCTTTAGAGCGCCCTCATGTACCATCTGACGTATCCTTGAAGCTGCCAAGAGCTTGTCTATATTCCGACCTGGAAAGACATAATCGGAGTGGTAGAAGTAATTCACCCACCTCTTCAGATTGCAGTTATTACGATCTCTCGGTACTTCCTTGCATTCATCTTATGTGCTTGGAGTCGGATGAGCCCGTATTTAGGTTCAGGTCGGATTTCTTGACATTGGTCAACTCTGAGACCCTTAGACCTGTACCTGCCATGACCTTTAGTATTGGCAGGTTCCGACCTTTAACCGTTTCAACGAACCGCCTCAACGAAGGCGTTGAACTCTGCTGGAGTAACGAGCTTAGAAATCATGGCAGGTGGTTGATCCCCTCATGCACACTCTGACCTACTGTTATCCATGGTGCGGATGACAAGTCAAGCCACCCAGTCCGGGTCATGGTGCATTGTGACATCCACTGGCATTTGTTAAGGCCCGTGTACTCAGAAGGACGCGATGGCGGCTCATTAGTGAGAGCAATGACAACTAACCACCAGTAACAATGGTCCCTCTCCGAAGTGAAGAATATGCCAATAAAGCGGCGATATTTCGCTATAGGTGGAGAGAGATGAGCAAGCCCGTCTCCGTAGTCTCCGGGGCATCACTTTCTCCAGCCACCCGTGGGGGGACCAGGACTACAGGCCGGTATGATCTTTTAGAGGTAATGGAAGAGATTGGGGAGTCGATCCAGATGGACGATTTTGGTGGCGGAGCAAACGATCTCCCTCCCGCCAATGTCTATTTTATTCGATCCTGTAATCGTTTTTAAGGATAATCATTTCCCAGGTGTTCCCGTGCATCGCTCGAGGCTCAATCCACCGAATGCGGGGCTCTGGTGGCATCTTGGAGAGCTGGCTGGGTTGTTGTAGGGTCTCACTATCATCACTTGACCGATTAGTTATGTTACATTCACTGATATATAGTATGGAAGAGTCACATAACTATTTTTGAGGATAATCGTGTTAATCCTTCCCCTCCACGAGGCGAGGTCGCGAATGGCATCCTTAGGAGATGACACCGAAACACTTTTCATATTTGGATAGTCTTATTCGCAAAGAGGGCGAGGAGATGAGACTTAAACTGATCTTGTGCATTCTGGCGCTGACGCTGCTGTCTGCAACGGCAACGGCTGACAGAGTAGACGATCTCATACAGGATCTAGAGGACGAATCAGAATGGGTCCGAGCAGATGCGGCATATGGGCTTGGCGAGTTAGGCGACCCTACGGCGATCATTCCTCTTATCAGAGCTCTCGAGGACGATCATTGGTTAGTTCGGTCTTGGGTTTCCGAGGCACTTGGTAAGATCAAGGATACTAAGGCTGTCGATCCTCTTATTGTGGCTCTCAAGGATGAGAACGATCGAGTCCGGGCAAATGCTGCATGGGCCCTCGGCGAGATAGGCGATCCAAGAGCGGTCGATGCGCTGGACTTTGTGGCAAATAGCGACACTGATCCGGTCGTCCGAGATGCGGCCGCAAAAGCGTTGGAGAAAATCCCGGTTGTGCCGACGCAGGCAACGCCTACTGCAACGGATGAGATGGATAATCTAATATCAGATTTGAAAAGCGGAACAATAGCTGACCGTTCTAATGCTGCTATTTCTCTCGGCAATATAGGTGACACGAGAGCTGTCGATCCCCTTATTATGTCTCTCGAAGACAGCAGCTCAATAGTCCGTTCGAATGCTGCTAAAGCTCTCGGCAAGATTGGCGACGAAAAGGCGGTTGACCCTCTTATAGTAGCCCTCAAGGACGAGTCCTCTTTTGTTCGATCAAATGCGGCCGAAGCTCTGGGTAATATCGGCGATGTCAGTGTGTTCGTTCCTCTAATCGAGGCCCTTTCAGATGAGGACTCGAAGGTCCAATCGAGCGCAGCAGTCGGTCTCGTCTTGATTTGTGATGAAATTATCGATATTGATCCTGAATATGCCGTGGTCTGGTATGCCAAAGGCATTGCTCTCATGGCACAGGGGGATTACGATGCGGCTATCAAGGCTTATGACGAAGCAATTCGGCTCGATCCTGATTACACTGAAGCCAGGACTAGCAATGCAGTGGCTTGGAATAACAAAGGCGTGGCTCTTGCAGATGATGGCAACTACTACGATGCGATCCGGGCTTACGATGAAGCTATCAAATTAGATCCAGAGAATGCTAGAGCCTGGAATAACAAAGGTGTGGCCCTCTGTGAATTAGGCAAGTACGACGAAGCGATCATAGCTTTGGACGAAGCAATACGACTCGATCCTTGGGATAGCCAAGTCAAAACCAACAGAGATCGTGCCCTCGAATGGAAACGTGGTTATTAGAGCATGGAGGAGGGCTGCAGCAGCGGAGAAGATCGAGACGGAGTAGCTCCTCTCCTTCCTTTCGACGAGGTGATTACTTTGTCCTGGCCATCCACCACACAGCCCATAGGATATCATGAGTAGTTCGTAGATCACCTTTCTCTATCTGCCTCCCTTCTCGCATGGGAGCAAAACAAGCCGCTGAAAGCCTATGATTAGTTTGATTATGTGACTCTAGCTGCCAATATTGAGAATAAAGTCACATAACTAACCGGCTTGCGCGCGTTGGAGGATGCCAAAGAGTCATGTGGTAGTTCATCTTAGGCCCATCAGGTGGCCAGTTATTGGCCAAATGAGCCCACATGTAAATACTTACAACGACGTTTCGGACACCTGTTCAGCATCTTGGCTGGTACGGGCCGTTTTGAAGTCATCCACTCCAAGCCCGTTGGTAGTATTATTGAATACTCTCTGGAATATTTACACGGCTCTCTTTGCTATGAACGCAGAAATGAGGGGGCAAAGCATACCCTTCATTCAATTAGGGGCCAATTCGTTCTCATTGCTCTCATCGGGAGATGCTGATTATGGGGCAAAAAAGAGGGTATTTCCCGTAAAGCTGCCGAAAAAGCAGCGTTTATCCAGGTCTGTCAATCTGCATTTGCCCAGACCGTCGGTAGAGGGGGCATCGCAGCATACCGAAAATTATTATAAGTACTTGTATACATACGGCCATATGACAGCGCTGCCTTTTTATATTCAAGAAGCTCATAATCTATTATATGGAACTTGTCACCATCAGGCTGACTGAAGATGAATACGCAAAACTCGAAAGTTACTCACAGAAGGCGAGCATGTCGGGCGCTATCCGTAGCGCCAGTTCTTATGCGGGCTGCCAGCAAATAGTGAGGATGGTGCTAAAAGTATATGAAGACCGCAAGAACAAAACGAGTTGTGATCCGTCTTAGCGACGATGAAATAGCTAGTCTGGGCGGGTACGGCCAATTGCTAGTCAATGACGACTACATCAAGAAAAACACCACATATGCCGCTGCGAATTGGATAGTCCGCTTTGTTTTGGAGCAGGATGATCCTTGAGTTGATTGCACCGCGGCGTATAATACGCGTTCAGGCTCGATCAATGTGATTTTGGGGCAAGTTCTCGGGCACGAGACGACCTTCAGCAATAAAGAGCGCTGACAAGAAGTGCCGAGAGGGGGAAGTGCATGGTCCTTATTGGTATCGGTACTGATGGAAAGACGGGAAGACCTGGAAAAAGTACGTCAGCAAGGAGCTGCCCCCTCATATACACCCCGAAGACCTTATCGAAGACATAGCCCTGCCGAAGACCTTACAGAAGATAGACGCCCAGCTCTGCCCAAGATTTGGTCAGCCCCTTGGGAGACGACCTATCCCAGCTGGAAGGTCGTGATGGGAAAATCTACCATCCATTTACTTGTTGTGAGACCGCATTATGCCCCCTTAAATCCAATTATTAGGGTCGTTTTTAGATGCAATAGCAGCTTAGTCCTGTTCTCTGAACAGGGGTCGCTATGCTTCGCGATAAGAAACGCATGAGGCGGTTGGTACGCCGGCCCGGGGGATTCCGAGATCGATGATACGCCACACCATAACTGCAATATCCCTTAAACCACACCATTCAGGTTGATCTGTAGGATGCGAGTGATTCTCCACGTCGATCTGGATGCCTTCTTCCCCGCCGTCGAAGTTCGAGAGCACCCAGAATTAAAGGATAAGCCCGTGATCGTCGGAGCCGACCCAAAGGAGGGTACAGGGAGAGGTGTCGTTAGCAGTGCCTCTTACGAAGCACGGAAGTCCGGTGTTCGGTCAGCCATGCCCATATCCCGGGCCTGGAAACTCTGCCCGGAAGGCATCTATCTCCGACCTCACTTCGACCTCTACACCGAAGCATCAAACAACATAATGCAGATCCTGAGAAGCCATGCCGACAAATTCGAACAGGCGGGCATAGACGAAGCCTATCTCGATATCTCAAGTCAAGTAAACAGCTTTGATGAGGCAGCAGATTTCGCCAAAAAGCTGATGGAAGAGGTCTTGGATAAGGAGAAGTTAACTTGCTCCGTCGGCGTAGCGCCCAACAAAATGCTTGCCAAGATCGGCTCCGATTTCGAGAAGCCATACGGTCTGACTGTGATCAAAGAAGAAGATGCCGAGGAGTTTCTTGCTCCTCTGAAGGTCAGGAAGATTCCGGGCGTGGGACCGAAGACAGAGGAGCGGCTGCGGGATCTCAATATCGGGACGATAGGCGATCTCGCAGCTACTGATCCTGAGCTACTGATTCGACTCTTCGGGAGTTGGGCCACCAAGCTCCACGAATATGCCCACGGCGTCGATCGCCGAGAGGTCATCGAGGGCTATGAGACCAAATCGATAGGACGAGAAGTGACTTTTGAGAAGGATGTTGATGACGAGGATAAGATCCTTGAGACATTGGATGATCTGGCCGAGGAGATACATACAGAGTTGATCAACAGTGGATTCCGCTTCAAGACCATCACAGTTAAGGTCAGGTACGAGAATTTCGATACCTATACCCGAGCCAAATCTCTCCCTTTTCTGACGAATGACGCGTACATACTCAGGAATAACGCCCGGAGACTGATTGATGCCTTCTTGAGGGACAATAGGAGGATCAGACTGATCGGGCTGAGGGTCTCAACTCTGGAACGGTGCAAATAGTATCCATCAAGAAAGATCTGCCATTCCTTCAGAAAGATGAGATAAAAAGGCGTATTACCCCTCTTTCTGAGCCCTCCTTTCTCGTAGTTCATCGATGGTCATCGGATTAAGTGGCTTGCATATGATCTCATTGACCCGTAATCTCTTGAGGTGCTGTGTCGAAGCTGCTTGGATCACTAATGAGGTATCTGAACCCCTACCAGTACCCGCGATAGCTATCACTTTTTCGCCGCTTGTCGCGAGACCGGCATCGGTGGTCATGAGGACGATTTCGAAACATACCTTAACACCTTGACAAAAGCAGCGGAGGAGGTTCGCCATCGCGGTCGCGGTGTTTGAGCCATAGAAATCATCGGTATGGAAGAGCATAGTTCCGAAATGGACATCGTGCCCTGATTCCCTCAGGCTTTCGATCAGTTCTGGTGGAAAGGCGTTCTTATCCCTATGGAAGTCAAACTGATGGGGAACTACGATCAATTTAATTCCTTGACCTTTAAAGAAATCCATAGCCTTTCTAGCTGTGGTACCTGTAGTGGAGGCAAGCACTATTTTATTTATATCCCCATGACTCATTCTCTCTTGAACCAGCTTAAAAGTAGCCTCAGTATTCTCCGCACCGCCATCTTCAAAATAGACTACCCTTCGTTCCATTTGATAACCACCTCTTAGCTCCGAACGCGTGCACTGTCTACACTCTGATATCCTTAAAGCTCAAAGAGCTGATCCGACGGACTTAGCCTTATCTAAAAGGTCTCTTCTCTCAAGGACCGCGTCCGGTGCACCGCCATATGCCATGCTGATGGTATCGACCACGTTTAATCCGAGGAATCCTATCGCCTCAGCGAAGCCAGATATTGCATGTTCATATGCCGCCAGATCCGGATCTCCTTGGCTTGTGACGATTACGGCTTTCTTTCCAGGTCTCAGACGAGACTTAAATCCTGCATCGATGAAGGAATACATCCTGTCCTCCATCAGCTTGAACTGCCCGGTGAACAAAGCAAAATATATCGGCGATCCAAATACCACTGCATCCGCCTCTACAATCTCATCGAGCAGCTTTGAGACGTCATCATCTAGCTGGCAGTGGTCGTGGCTCTTGCAGTATTCGCACGCCTGACAACCCTTGTAATTCATCTCATTGAGGTTGTATTTCGCGATCTGGTAGCCTGCCTCCTTGGCGCCATCCAAGACAGCCTGAACCAATGTGTCGACGTTACCGTTCTTTCTAGGACTTCCTACGATTCCTATCGCTTTCATTCCTGTTCACTCCCGTTACCATCGAATACAGAATTTCTATCGTTGATCGATCTAAAGGTTCTTAATGATATGCTATCTATAGTTCGAATACAGCAGATACGCATCGAACACCATACAGACCAATTAACCATGAAGCTCACCTTCGACAAAGGAACAATACAGATTCGAGGAGACGTCCAGGTACCCAATTCCGTGTGGGATGACCGCTCCAAGACCTTCAGAGCACTGGCTCTATACTGCAGAGACATCATCGTATTCTTGAAGAGTTCCGGATTCGACTTCGATGATGACGTCCTCAATCTCCTGTCCTGTCCCGAACTTCGAAGCAAAGTCGTATTGAGAAATTATCAGCAGCAAGCCCTCGATGCATGGGTGTCTAGCGGATACCGGGGCGTTATCGTGCTTCCGACAGGCAGTGGCAAGTCGGTTGTGGGAATCAAGGCCATATCCTTGCTCAACACCCCGACTCTGGTAGTAGCTCCTACTCTAGACCTAGTGGATCAGTGGCGCACACTAATGAAAGAGGAGTTCGATACGGAGGTGGGTGTTTTGGGTGGAGGTGAGCGTGAGATAAAAGCCCTGACAGTCACCACCTATGACTCTGCATACATCCATGCCGAGCGGCTCGGGAACCGGTTCGGTCTCATTATCTTCGATGAGGTTCACCATCTCCCCGCAGCTGGATACAGGAACATAGCAGAGATGTTCGCATCACCCTTCCGGATGGGGCTGACGGCAACCTTCGAGCGAGAAGATGGTCTCCATGCCGAACTTAACCGACTTGTGGGCGGTAAGGTCTTCGAGAAGAGGGTGAAAGAGCTTTCCGGGACTCACCTATCGCCCTTTAGGCTTGAGAAGATCGCTGTCGAGCTGACCGACGAAGAGAAAGAGGAATACGCGAAGAACCAACAAGTCTTCTCGAACTACCTTGTACGGATCAAACTCACCATCAGAAGTCCCGCCGATTTCCAGAAGCTCGTAATGAGAAGCGGCAGAGATCCGGGAGCAAGAAGAGCACTACTCGCGAGGAACAAGGCGAGGGACATAGCCTACAACAGCGTCTCGAAGATGGGGACTCTATCGACGATCCTGAAAAATCACAGAGATGGCAAGATCTTCATCTTCACCGAACACAATAAGCTGGTCCACAAAATCTCAAGGCAATTCCTGATACCAGCCATAACATACCGAACCACGGCCAGAGAGAGGAGCGAGATCCTGGACCGGTTTAAGTCAGGCGTCTATAGGGCAGTCGTCACCTCAAAAGTCCTGGATGAGGGTATCGACGTTCCGGACGCGGACGTGGGTATTATCCTGAGCGGAACAGGAAGCAAGAGGGCTTTCATCCAGAGGCTGGGCAGGATTCTCCGGAAGAAAGAAGGAAAAGAAGCTGTTCTCTACGAGATCGTGTCAGCAGAGACGAGCGAAGTCGGCACGGCAAGGAGACGAAAACAAAAGTTGAAGCATTAGGTTAAGATCATGCTCACCAGCGATCTGCTTGTCGTCAAGACTTCCAAAGGAACGATCGAACCCGTCTATGCTCTCCTGGATCTGGATAACCTGGAGATCGCCACTTCGATCATCGACGTTTTCCAGGACCATGTTGGGAAGACGTATGGTGAGCTTGCCGAGGAGTTAGAGGGCATCGAGGAGATCAATTTCCGGCTGATCAGAGGTCTCGCCCAGTTACTTGAGAGACGGTGCTTAATAGAGGCAGACTCAGTCATCGATCCACTCGCTGCCAGGAAGGCGATCTTTGAAGAATCAAAGGGGTTTGTCACTGACGAGATGGAGCGGAGACAGGTTATAGGTGGGGTTGCCGCGAAGCTGTCTATCGAGCCTGACGACCTAGAAACGGCTCTTTGGGCCGATCATGAAGGCAACCTGGTTGTAAAGGAGTTCCAAGCCATTGCTCCGGAGGATCTCCTCAGGCAGTACAACATATCTCTCGCTCAGACTCTACTTTTCAGGGCTACATCTATGGAGATCGAGATCGAGGATAATTTCCAGCAGGTCTTCAGGAGGATCAAGCAGCTCGGTCTCATTTACACCATATCCGATGGCAGAATATCCCTGGAAGGTCCAACGTCTCTCTTCAAGCTGACCGAGAGGTACGGATCGGCCTTCGCGAAACTGCTCCCCACCATAATGGAGTCTTCACGATGGAGCCTGATAGCCAGCGTATCAAGGAAGACGTTCAAGGGAAAGAGGATCTACGAGTTCTCTCTGGACCATACCAAAAGATCCATTCTCGCTCCGGAGTCCGAAACATCGGATATCGGCTTCGATAGCGTCATCGAGAAGGAGTTCTTCCAACTCAGCTTCAACGACTGGAAGGTAAGACGAGAACCGGCGGTATTGGAGGCAGGCGAGTATGCATTCATACCAGACTTCTCCCTGGAGCGAAACGGCATCAGGGTATACGTCGAGATAGTCGGCTTCTGGACACCAGATTATCTCAAGCACAAGATCCAGAAGTTCAACCAACTCAAAGAAAAAGAGAGCATGATCCTTCTTGTAAACAGGAACCTTGCATGCACTGGCTCGGAATTCAAGTCAAACAATCTCCTTTTTTATGATAGAAAGATTCCACATCTGGAGATAATCAAGATCCTGAGGAGATACGAAGAAGAGCAGCAAGCAGAAGACATCGCGAAGCTGAAGGACATAGAGATCTCGTTCGGCGGCGATATGGGAGTTATCAACCTAGATGAGGTGGCTGGGAGATATGGGGTCAGTCTGGAGGCTCTTAAAGAAGTGATCAGAGACCAAAAAATCTCCGATCATACACTAATAGGCGATCAGCTGGTCAGCAATCAAATTCTCGATTTAATCAGGACCGAATTGGCAGGTGTCACGAGGCACGACGATGCCATCCAGATCTTCAAGAACCATGGAATTAAAGCTCATAGCCAGGCTCTCAGCCTTCTCGGGTATAAAGTGAAATGGACCGGGCTTGATCCAGAGAATGCCGAGATCATTGAGATGTGATGGCTTCGCTCTTATCGTCTTGATGTTCATGCTTCAATGGGCCACGTCTTTTCAGACATGGACGGCAGGAGATTGCGGTCTGAGGTTAGCAGATGTCTCGCCAGGTATCTATCGGGATGTTCTCGATCGTTAACCACCACGGTTTCTTCAAGGCTGCGTGATAACGAGGCCGATCGATGTCCACCGAGCAATTAGTAGCAATAAGCTGTAGATAATTGCGGCACCATAAAACAACATGAATATGTGCGGTATCCAGACCTCGATATAAGAGAACGGTCTGTAGATTCTGGGATCTTTTCCCTCACCGACTGCCAGCCATTCAGCATTATATGGTGCGATGGGCAAGTATGATTCGATTGCGTGGATGACTGCGAATTTTGCTGTATTCAGGTCACGGTACGAACGTAGAAGCCGATACCAGCCAAAGGAAGTTAGAAATCCTGCAATGGATATTGCAGCGATCATCGTAAGAACCTGACCATCCGTGCCTTGTGATGTCACGAGACCAACTATGCCGAGAAGAGCAGTATTGATGCTCAGGCTGAATACATTGGCGTTCTGTCGTCTTTGGCTGATACGATCGGACATCTCTACGTACAGCTTGTACTGCTCCAGTAGGTGCTCTCTGTAGTTTTCGCCGTAGGTATCTAAAGAAGCCGTTAGGAGCCTCTCTTCGATGTTCATAGCCACTCACAGTGAATCAAGAAACGCCTTGATCTCGTTCCATGTCCAGTCAATGACTTTTTTACCAATCAATTCTGAGGGAATTTGACCGTGGCTTTGCCTCTGAGCGTGTAGACCGATCACTGGGATACCTTCTTCATTTGCACACTTGATTTCCCACCGCTGCCCATCGGCGTTTATTGAGCGATTGGTGATGATGGCAATCATTCCGTCGCATCCCTTGATCTTTGTCCGGCAGTTGGTCTTCCAGGCGCTGTCCCACGGCTGTTTAACAGACATGTCCACGAAACTAAAGGGAGACAAGGCATTCTTTGCCTGCCCGACTAATAGGTCTCGATAGTTTGAGTCTTCCGCCGCGAACGAAATGAAGATCCGATTTTTTTTGACCATGTTTTTTCTCCTCCGTTTATGCTATACACCTGACTCACAACGCCAAATATTGCATTAAGTAAGGAAAAATCACCATCTATGAAAAATGTTTCGGTCCTCTGATTAAGTTGATCAGTCTACCGCAATTATCTTGGTCCTTCATTTAAAGCTACTTGGATGACACAAAGACAGAAGTAGCATCCGGTTGCCCTCATAAGTATCACTGTATTAGATGGAGTTTACTGTAGTGGTTTTCATGCAACAACTCGGAGTAAATAACTACGTGGGGTTCCTGTGTCGAGGATATATAATATACCGCTTAAATTAGATCTTGCCGACCATGACAATTCCTTTACACGTAGCGAACAAACCGTGCCACGAAACGTTAGAAGAACCGAAACCTTTTTCGTGTATGTTGCTGTTTTACAAAACCTGTTGCATGTCTGAGATGTTAGAGCTGCGAATCCTAAGCGGCGTTAGATACATTGAAAGAGATTTGTAACTATATGGAGATGCAGTTTCGACCTGTCTTTGCAAAGCAGAGGGATACCAACCATGCCGACCCAGCAATATTCTGTAACCCAGCCGCCCATCGAGACGCTTCACACGTGGATAAAAACCGGCGAGATCGCAATACCAGAAATCCAGAGACCTTTCGTCTGGAGTGCGGTCAAGGTGCGCAACTTGTTGGACTCTCTGTATCAGGGTTACCCCGTTGGCTACTTGATTGCCTGGCGTAATCCCAACGTGAAGTTGAAGGACGGTACCTCGTCCTCGGGTAAACGCATTCTCATCGACGGCCAGCAGCGTGTCATAGCCCTTATGGCAGCCCTGCTTGGTCAGGATGTGGTAGATAAGAATTACAACCGAATCCGAATCCGTATAGCATTCCACCCGATAAAAAAGCAGTTCGAAGTTTGGAACACCGCCATCGACAAAGATGTTTCATGGATTCCCGACGTCTCGGCAGTTTTCGATCCTCGAACCAGTCTATTTAACCTTGCAGAGACGTACTGTAGTAGAAACTCTGGCGTGGATCGAGACGAAGTTTTCCGCAGTATTGAGTCTTTGAAAGGCATCACCAGTAACCAGATCGGCCTCATCGAACTGAACTCTGACCTGGACATAGAAACCGTCACTGAGATCTTCATCCGCGTGAACTCTGAAGGCGTGCCTCTAAGCCAGGCAGACTTTGCAATGTCAAAGATCGCCGTCAATGAGACCTATGGCGGTAATATGCTGCGAAAGGCCATCGACTACTTCTGCCACCTCGCGGTCGCTCCAGACTTCTTCAGGCATATGCAGAATGATAAGAAGTTTGTAGAGAGCGAGTTCTACCAGCCGATGTCCTGGCTTCAGAGAGAGAACGACGACATCTACGATCCGTTGTACACCGATATGCTACGTGTGGCTTTCACCACAGAGTTCCGGCGTGGCCGTCTTGAGGATCTTGTCGCTTTGCTGTCTGGCCGCAACTTCGAGACTCGTCAGTTTGAAGAAGCTATCGTCGAGGATTCTTTCAATCGGTTGAAGGAGGGTATCCTTCGATTCATGAACGAGACCGACTTCAAAAACCTCCTCATGATTATCCGTTCGGCGGGTTTCGTCGACTCTTCCATGATCCGGTCCCAAAACTCACTTAACTTTGCTTACATACTATACTTGACACTCCGCGACATGGGAGTTCCCAAAGCTGATATCGAGCGTTACGTGAGGCGATGGTTTGTCATGTCCATCCTGACAGGCAGGTACTCGTCCTCACCGGAATCTTCTTTCGACACCGATATCAGACGAATTCATGAACAGGGCATAGAGGTATACTTCGAGGATCTGATCAAAGGCGAATTATCCGACGCATTTTGGGAATCTGCACTGCCCCAGTCCCTGAACACCTCCGTGGCATCCAGCCCGTACTTCCGCCTTTACGAAGCCGCCCAAGTCAAGATGAAAGACCGAGGGTTCCTGTCACGCGACATTACCGTCCAGGATCTGATCGAGGTAAAATCCGATGTCCACCACATTTTCCCTCGCGCTTACCTCAAAAAGAATAGTCTTAATCGTGGGCAGTACAACCAAATCGCCAACTATGTAGTTGCCCAAAGCGAGATCAACATCGCGATCGGCAGCAAAGAACCGAAGATATATTTCGGTCAGCTTCTGGAACAATGCCAGGGCGGACCGAAGCCCTACGGAAACATAACCGATATGGAAGAGATGAAAGATAACTTCCGCATGAACTGCATCCCTGAAGGCATAGAGCAGTGGACCGTTGACGATTACCCAAAGTTTCTTGCTGCACGGCGTAACCTCATGGCTCAGAAGATCAGGATGTATTTCGAGGGGCTATGAGATGTAGTGCTGAATAGTGAATAGAGGTGAAGCATCACGTCTACTGAAGCAGATACCTGTAGGAAGTACGTCGTTCCAGGTCTTGTTCGGGCCGGTTGGGAAGATCCTCCCCATTCCATCGCAGAACAGAGGACATTCACCGATGGGCGGATCGTCGTGACCGGTAACAGGACTAAACGACGTAAGAGCAAACGTGCAGATTATCTGCTTCGATACACCCGCGACTTCACGATAGCAGTCGTCGAGGCAAAAGCCGAGTATAAATCGCCTGGAGACGGGATGCAACAGGCAAAAAAGTACGCCGAGATGCTCGGACTTAAGTTCGCATATTCCACCAACGGCACGGGAATCGTTGAGTTCGACGGCACCACCGGCATTGAGCAAGAGGTCAAAGCATACCCATCACCTGAAGACCTCTGGACGAGGCTCCGCTCTTCACAGGGACTTCACGACCAGGAGATCGTAGACCGGCTCCTTACCCCCTCGGACCTCAGCACCGGCAGGACGCCTCGCTACTACCAAGAAATCGCCATCAACCGTGTAGTCCAATCGATACTCCAGCATAAGAAGAGGATACTATTGACGATGGCCACGGGTACGGGGAAGACCTTCGTCGCATACCAGATATGCTGGAAGCTCTGGAACGCCCGATGGAACTCCTCTGGCGAGTACAGGCGGCCAAAGATCCTCTATTTGGCAGACAGGAACGTTCTGGTCGACGATCCAAAAGACAAGACGTTTGCCAAGTTCGGGGACGCCCGCTGGAAGATCGAGAAGGGTGAGGCGAAGAAGGGCAGGGACATCTACTTCTCCACCTATCAGTCCATAGCTGAAGACGAATGTCGCCCAGGTCTCTACAAAGAGTACGCATATGATTTCTTCGATCTTATCATAGTCGACGAGTGCCATAGAGGAAGCGCCAGGGATGAGAGTAACTGGAGAGAGATCCTGGAGTATTTCAAACCCGCCTACCAACTTGGTATGACCGCAACGCCACTGCGAGAAGACAACCGAGACACCTACCGCTACTTTGGAAACCCGGTCTACCAATACAGCCTGAAACAGGGAATTGAAGACGGTTTCCTCGCACCTTACCGGGTCCATAGGGTGCTAACAAAGTATGATGTAGATGGGTGGCGACCTGATAAAGGACAACGTGACAGGTTCGGCAGAGAGATCCCAGACGAAGTATATCATACCAAAGACTTCGATAAAGTTATAGCTCTCCAGGCGAGGACCAACGCTATAGCCCGTCACCTGACCGAGTTCATGATGGAGACGGATAGGTCGGCCAAGACGATCATCTTCTGTGTAGACCAGGAGCATGCTGATGAAATGCGTCGTGCTCTCAACAACCTGAACGCCGACCTTGTAATGGACCATCAGGATTACGTATGCAGGGTAACCTCCGAGGAAGGGGACATTGGGCGAGGCCACCTAAGCGATTTCCAGGACCTTGAGAGTAAAACGCCAGTAATCCTGACCACTTCAAAGCTTCTAACCACGGGCGTAGATGCCCCCACCTGTAAGAACATCGTCCTGGTGAGACCGATCAACTCGATGACCGAGTTCAAACAGATCATCGGTCGTGGAACTAGGGTCAGGGAAGATTACGGGAAACTTTACTTCAACATTTTGGATTACACAGGCAGCGCGACAGAACGCTTTGCTGATCCAGGTTTCGACGGAGATCCCGCCCTGATTACAGAGGAAGAGATCGACGAGCATGGCACGAATATAGGTGGCAGGAAAGTTGTTCAGGCCGGAGGGGACGATGGTGAGGGGGAGGAGGTCTCTGAAGGGCCGATCATCTTTGGAGGACCAGAACCCGGCCAACCTCGGAAATACTACGTTGACGGCGGATATGTCGAGATCGTTGCCCATATGGTCCACGAAATGACTCCAGATGGCGAGACCCTCCGGGTGGTTAAGTTCACCGACTACACCGCTGAGAAGGTAAGAACTCTCTACACCACCGCTGAAGATTTAAAAGACAAATGGGCAGACCTAGAGCAGAGGGCCGAGATCATCGCCAGTCTTGAAGTTAAAGGCATTTACTTTGATGAGTTGGCGGAGGCTTCAGGACGGCCCGACGCCGATCCCTTCGACCTGATATGTCACATCGCATTCAATGCGCCTCTTCTAACCCGCCGGGAACGGGCAGAGAAGCTCCGAAAGAACAAAACTGACTTCTTCGACCACTACGGACCGCAGGCAAGAGAGGTTCTGGAAGAGTTACTCCAGAAATACTCAGATCATGGGACCACTCAATTAGACGTGAAGGCGTTGGAGGTTCCGCCGATATCCGATCGCGGGAATGTGCTGGAGATATCGAGGTTCTTCGGTGGGCCGGAAAGGTTAAAGGAGGCCGTCGATCAGTTAAAGACCATACTGTATGCGGTGTAGGGAGAACTAGCGATGGCTCGAAGAAAGGCGGCAAAGACAGCAGATCGACCACAGACTACGGCCCAGAGACTTGGCAGTGTGGTGAAGTCGTCTCGGGACATAATGAGGAAGGACAAAGGGCTGAGCGGCGAACTTGACCGGTTGCCGATGCTGGTTTGGATAATGTTCCTCAAGTTCTTGGACGACGCCGAGAAGATCAGGGAGGCAGATGCTGTTCTCAAAGGCGAGAAGTTCAGGCCCGCTATCGAATCACCCTACCGGTGGAGGGACTGGGCTGCAATCGAGACGGGGATCAGTGGAGACGAGCTAGTCCAGTTCATCAACTACGATGATGCGAAGCTGCCTGATGGGACTGAGGGTTCTGGTCTATTCGCCTATCTTCGGAATCTCCAGGGGACGAACGGTGGCGATCGTCGCGACGTAATCGCTGAGGTTTTTAAGGGCGTCACCAACAGGATGATCAGCGGATATCTTCTCAGGGACGTGATCAACAAGATTAACGAGATCCATTTCGACTCTACCGATGAGATCCATACTCTGAGCCACCTTTACGAGTCGATGCTAAAGGAGATGAGGGACGCTGCCGGTGATTCGGGCGAGTTCTACACTCCGAGGCCCGTGGTAAAATTGATGGTGGAAGTGACCGACCCGAAACTCGGCGAGACTGTTCTCGATCCTGCCTGTGGGACCGGTGGTTTTCTCGTAGAATCTTACAGGCATCTGGAGAAGCAGTGCGATACCGTTGAGGATATGGAAGTTCTACAGCGAAAGAGCATCTTCGGTGGCGAGGCGAAACCTCTTCCTTACTTGCTATGCCAGATGAACCTGCTTTTGAACGGGATGGAGTATCCTCATATCGACCCAGGAAACAGTCTTCGGTTCAACTTGCGAGAGATCGGCGAGAAGGATCGCGTTGACGTGATCCTGACCAATCCTCCTTTTGGAGGCGAAGAGGAAGAGGGGATCAAAGGCAACTTCCCGGACGACAAACAGACCTCGGAGACCGCTCTTCTATTCCTCCAGCTTATCATGAGGAAGCTGAGACGTCACCCAAAACCGGGCCGGGCTGCGGTGGTCGTTCCCAACGGAACTCTATTCGGGGATGGTGTGGCTGCCAGGATCAAAGAGGAACTTATCAAAGAGTTCAATCTTCACACCATAGTCCGGCTTCCTAACGGCGTTTTCGCCCCCTACACCAATATTCCCACGAACCTACTCTTCTTCGATCGATCTGGACCCACAGAGGAGATCTGGTACTATGAGCAACCCCTACCCGAAGGCAGGAAGAACTACACCAAGACCAAACCCCTACAGTACGAGGAGTTTGGACCTCTTTTGGAGTGGTGGAAGAACCGCGAAGAGAACGGTATTTCATGGCGGGTTCCAGTCGATGAAGTCCTGAAGTACGACGACCATGGGAATCTCGTCTCGGTCAACCTCGACATCAAGAACCCGGACGGCGGCGAGAAGTTGAAGCATCTTCCGCCCGAGGAACTTGTGGAGAGCATCCTGAAGAAGGAGGAGCGGATCATTGAGATCATGGACGAGATCAAATGGGTGCTGGGGGAAGAGACAAGATGAGCGCCGATTGGCCCATGTCGTCACTTGGAGAGATTCTAACACCATCAGAGGAATGGACAGATATCCGCCCTGATGAAACATATAAACAGGTGACAGTCAAGCTTTGGGGTCAAGGCGTAGTACTAAGAAATGCTGTTGGAGGAGGTGAAATCACCGCCCAACGGCGACTTGTTGTGAGGCAACAACAATTTCTATTATCCCGAATTGATGCACGGAATGGTGCTTTTGGTCTAGTTCCAGATTTCCTCGATGGTGCTGTCGTCAGTAATGATTTCCCGGCCTTCAATCTGGATACATCAAAGATAGTTCCCGGTTTTTTGGGCTGGATGAGCAAAACACACGCCTTCGTTACTCTCTGCAAAGCAGCAAGTGAAGGCACCACAAACCGCGTTAGGTTGAAAATAGATCGGTTCCTTGATACAGAAATCCCCCTACCTCCCCTCAAAGAGCAGCGCCGGATAGTGGCGAGGATCGAGGAGTTAGCCGCCAAGATCGTGGAGGCACAGAAGCTCCGGCGGCAGGCGGCGGAGGAGGCGGAGGCGCTTATATCGACTGAAATATCCAGATTATTCAAGAAGGGAGAGAAAATGGGTTGGATCAAAGGCCAACTTAGAGATTATGTTGTCGATTGTTGCTATGGCACATCAGAAAAAACTACGGATGATACATTAGGAACCCCAGTCTTAAGAATGGGAAACATTCAAAACGGTCGTTTAGACCTCAGTGATCTAAAGTACTTATATTTAAATGATAAAGATCGCGAGAGACTACTACTTAATAAAGGAGATATTATTGTCAATAGGACGAACAGTGCCGAATTGGTAGGCAAATGTGCTGTTTTTGATATCGAAGAAGAATACGCTTTTGCGTCATATTTAATCCGACTTCGTCTTGATATAAATAAAGCAGATCCAAAGCTTATTGCCTTATATATCAACTCGCCACTGGGACGCGAATACATGTTCAATGAAAGAAAACAAATGACGGGGCAGGCAAATGTGAATGCTAAAAAAATCAATGCATTACCAATAGCTCTACCACCTCTCGACGAACAGCGCCGCATCGTCGCCCACCTAGACGAACTCCAGGCCAGGGTCGATTCCCTCAAGAAATACCAGGCCCGTACTGCTGCCGAAATGGATGCACTCCTGCCTTCAGTGCTGGACAGAGCCTTCAAAGGAGAACTCTGAATGGGGACGCTCTACCACTTTGAGTGCAGATCGTGTGGCTACTCCGCAGAAGTCTCTGGTGGTGATGATCGCGGTATGAGGTCCAGAACGACCACTATCTTGTGTGAGACGTGCAGCGAACTTCATGATGTGGTCACGTCTACTGAGCCGTGGATAGATGAGATGGTTGACCCGGAAACACTGAAATGTCCGAAGTCTAAAAGGCATATCGTTCGAAAGTGGGAGCATCCTGGGATATGCCCGAAATGCGGCCAGGACATGGATCGTGTAGGAATGGCGTGTCTCTGGGATTGATCCTGCCCACTAGAAGAGCTATTAGAGATCTGGCATTGGAAACGATTCCTGTTCGAGGTTGGAGCAAACCGACGTAATGGGCAAAGATGGCGTGGTAAGATGAATATAGAGATCGTCGGGAAGCGGTGGGGTGAGGTCAACAATACCAAGGAGTTAGATTCGGACCCTGAGAACGTGAACGAGCTGGGGTCATCGGGGAAACCCGTGGTGGCCATATCAATGTGTGCCTGTGGCATTCCTTGCAGGTATCACGGACTCACTCACAAGATGGGCCAAAGGCTGTATAAGGAGAAGAAGGTGGCCGAACTCAGAGAGAAATACGAACTCTTACCAGTCTGCCCTGAGATCATGGGCGGTCTGCCAACGCCTCGCCCAGCTTGTTTCACCACATGGGACGATGATGGCAACCCCATAGTAGAGGTTCGTGGACTCAAGAACGGAAAAAGGGAGTTCAGAACCGAAGAGTACATCCGAGGTTCGAACTGGGTTCTCTAGCTGTGCAAAGAGTTCGGTGTGAAGATGGCATACCTTATGAAGGACAGTCCCGCCTGTGATGCAGATAACGGCGTCTGTGGCCGCCTGCTTCGAAACAACAACATTATTATAAGAAAATTATAATTTGTGTACTACATAACTGGCGCATGAAGAAACGGATAAAAGGTCTTGAAAGTAAGTCATATCCTGCCAGAGATGAACAGGAGGGAATTGAGTTGAAGATTATTGGGATAAATGCCAGCCCAAGAGGCTCCAAAAGCCAAACACTCAGATTGGTCAAGGCGGTACTGGATGGTGCCAAAGAATCCGGGGCCGATACAGAGCTAGTGGATATTTGCAAGCTGGATATCGAATACTGCAATGCATGTGGCACCTGCTAATGCTAAAGGCGAATGCATCTATGATGACGATTTCGTGGAGCTGAATCGCAAGATCCTGGATTGTGATGGGTTGGTACTGGGTTCGCCGAACTACTTCCGCAGCGTCACCGCCCAGATGAAAACTATTATCGACAGGATGGGCGATACCGTCCACTGCCAGCTTCTCACAGGCAAGTACGGCTGCTCAGTGGCACAGCAGGAAGTCCCACATCCAATGAAGTCACCGATTACCTGAACAATATCCTGGTAGGTCTTGGGGCCAATGCAGTTGGTCAGGTGGGTGCCTCGCCAAATATCCCAGGCCAGATAGAAGCCGCTGAAAAGGAAGCTTTCGCCCTTGGACAGCAGCTCGCCGAAGCCATAAGAACCAAGAAGGTCTACCCGGATCAAGAGGCGGTTCACCAGGAGATGCTAGAGCGCTTCAAGGCGCTTGTGGAGATGAACAAAGACCTCTGGACCCACGAGTACGAGTACTGGAAGAGGATGGGTTAGTCCAGCAAGCTACTCCAGGTTTTCTTTTTCAGGAAACTCGCCTCCACGTTTGTCTCCATCTCCGGGAAGCGCCGATAAGGCACCGCGAAGGTGAACATGTCATTGCCAAGATAGCTGACATTTTTTCTGGCGTCCAGATCCGTCAGCCGTATCACCGCCCTGGCAATTTCCCTCTAAGCCTCCTTGAAGGCGTAGATGCCTATCTGATGGCAGCCTGCACCCAGGGGCACGAAGACGTTCTCTACTCCAACAGCTCCATAGCTGCGGCCCTCACGCTCTCATCGGGGTCCTCGTCGGCCATGGCGACCAGAACCTCACCCGCAATGTAGCGGCCGATAGCGGCCAGAAGCAGGCCGGCCCGCAAGCGCACCAAGGGGGCGGGGTTGTCCAACGCGAGCGAGGACAGCTCATAGAACCCTCTGTTCGCAAGTATTTGCCTGATTCAATCGTAGCGGCACACGGTCTCGGAGATAAGCTCGGTCACCAATCATGCGGCGCAATGCTCCTCAACGAGATCCGCATCTGGATCACAGCATTTGTTCTCTCGTTCGGTACTGTCACCTGATAACAACTCCCCCGGCCCGTCTGGTGATCTCTCATCTACTTCTTTCATCTTCATCTCCTAGCAGGGCCCCCGCCCCACTTTCCTGATCGAAAGGTCTCGAAATGGAAGGGATAGAAGGGGGAACGGACCTTCCGACTGTCAGGGCGTGGAGGGAGAGGGCAGCCCCCCCGCTGGCGACATCGCCGCCTTATTGAATAGACGACTGCCCTCTTGTCTGTGGGTGTTCTCTTTTCGATGCTGTTGTCACCTGGCAAACACCCCAGCGCGGTGGGTAATTTTTGGCCCGAGTTCACGGCTTCTCCCCCAGGTACTCGTCCAACCACGCTTCGAAATCCTCAGGGTACACCTCGAGGATCCGATCGAGGATGTAAAAGATTGAAGCTTGAGGGAGACGGGAAAGCCTCACGTCCTCGCCTCCTCAGGAAGGTTGAAGCCATGACCCCCTATGTCGTCTTCTCGGTCCAGACGTCTCGCCCTCTCCTCTCGTCTCCTGCGTTTCCTCTCGTCGATTCGGGCTTTCCGTTCCAGCCGCTCGGCGAGAACACGCTGATGCTTACAGGGCCCGCCCCGGAACTTGAAAGAGGGGCAGGCGCACGTCGTTAAAGTCGTCTTGTAGTAGCCGCGGCCGCCGCTGGTCTTCACGAAAGCCGTGATCTCTGAAAATCCCATCACCACGGGGAGGATCACAAGGGCTGGGAGCTTATCCCCACGCCAACCTGAGGCCCTCGCGAGGTATTCGACACCTTCGATAGCGTGTACCCCCTCGGGAGACGTTTTGGAGGTCATTTTATCTCACCATATACTACTTAGTAGTATAAAGTACTAAAATGCTTCGGTGGGATTTGGTAGGAATGCTTAATAATTGGTGGGATCAAGTATTGATACATGGCCGTTAAAAAACTGAGCATATCAGTCTCAGAAGAAACAGAAGCGAACGCTAGAGACCTCGTAGAGAATGGAAAGTATCGTAACCTTAGCCATCTCTTCGAAGAAGGCGCCAAGCTGATCTTCGCGAAGGAGGGGTAGAGATCCTCGATGAATGAGCAAAGTGAAATCGCCTTTGGGGAGGGAATTATATAAACACCTACAAAATCTTTCTGTGTTGTCGCCCTACGATGAACTCCACCAGCCCCGGCGAGACCTTCGCCTCCTCGGCCTACCTTTGCCAGGATATCCTCGGCGTCCAGCCCCTCAATCTGGAGTTCCTCCGCCCTCTGGATAATTGGGCCCTCGTCGACGGAGTAGTATTCGATCAAGTCCGTCCTATGCCCCTGGATTACGCCCGGGAAGATCGTCACACCCTGGACTTTCAGAAGGCACAAAGAAGGCTCAGACAGCTTCTCGAACCGCGATGGGTGGACCTCAATGGCCTCCAGTCGGGGGCGCCCGTTGATAAGCTCCAGGAGGTTAAGGAAGGTTGGAGGTGCGACGAGATGAACCACCTTCTCCCTCGGATTCAGTTGGGTGATCTCATTCCTGGAGCTGACTACATGTATCTTCACGGTGGGCGACACACTTCACAGGTAACGTACCCCGCAGCTCTGGCCTCCTCGGAGCTGGCGAACCAGATCTCATTTTCAGGGAGGATTTTTTCCGATATCTGCTTTAGGAGGGTGAGGGCCTGTAGGCCCTCGTCCAAGTCCTTAACTGAACCTCATGCGTACCAATACCGGGTCGTGATCGCTTGCCTGATCCGCAAACTCAGAGTTTATATGCGCTATATCAGCCTCGAAGCCCGTCCTATTGATTTTCTCGCTTACTAGGATATGATCAAGTACCTGTGAGTTGCCGTCGAAAATATAGGTATACTGATCATCAGGCTCCAAGCTCTCAATGACGTTTATGAGGTCGTTACCCTTGGTTATATTTAGGGTCTCTGAGAACTGGAAGTCGTTGAAATCCCCCAGAACCACGATATTAGCATCGGGATCATTCTCGAGTATTTCGCCCACGAAGTCATTAATCACCTGAGCCTGTTTGTGACGCTTATCCTCAGACGGCCGATTTGGAGGCTGGTTTTTACCATAGAGCGGCTGATCTCCAGATTTAGAGCTCAGGTGGTTTGCTATAATGAAGATCTTATGACCATCGAACGAGAATTCGCCTACAAGAGGCTTTCTGCTACTTATAAATGACTGGTTCATAGGATTTATTCTGCCTGGGCTGAACGATAGCTGAAGGACATCAGTAATGCTCACCAGTGATACAGGTGCTGTGGCATCGCCTCCTGGGCGATCCATAAAGTTCAATCCCCTATCCGTCCTAAATAGGAAGCCGACTCGGATATTCCCCCCTGGAGCACCTCCATCCTTATTGTTCTCTGGATCTATATCCCTGAATTGGTATTCGGGCCCGCCTAGATCGACAATTGCTCCAATAAGCTTTTCGTAGGTTAGATTGGCATCAACAACCCCATTATTCTCCTCGCCTGTATTATCCTGGATCTCCATAAGGGCGATGATATCGGGAGATTGTAGATTGAAAACTATTTGCCCAGCCAACGCGTTGAATACTTCATCTTGGGCGAGAGGGTTCAGGTTATGAACATTGTATGTTGCGATGGCTAGCTCGTCGGAGTCTGCTGGATCGGTAACCTCAGGATACAGACAACCTGTCAGGATCTCAGGAAGGTCTTTAGCTCTAATTCTAAAGCTCCCACGGCTGTAATCCATTACACCGATAATAGGACCGACAAACCTATCTCCAGTGTTGATCTTGGGTTTGTCGCGGGGACCGAAATCTACAAAAATTATCTCAGGGTTGAAATCATCTTGACGTAATACTATTCCTCCATTGCTTGTTCTCAGATCCGCCTTCCTTCCACAGTCACTCAGAACGGGTATTATGCATTTGCTATCATCGAAGTCCGCTGGTCCAATGACGATGGGGTTATTTACCTGCACAAGCATTCCCTCGAGGCTCTCATAGAAATCGATCCCATCTTCATCGATATCAAAAGTATTATTAATTTCTGCACTTCCGTGGGCATCATCCTCTATGACTTCTCCAGGAGGTATTCGACCCCCGGTGCCTATTATAACGGGATCTGGGAGTACATTATCGTTTGATACTACATCCACCTTGGAGTTGCTTGAAACGATCTCTGTGATACTCAGGCCTGATGAATAATCTCTGAACTCGGACACATTTCCCTCTACAAGCACCGAATCGCCAACTCTTATAGTCGGCCCCTTGCTCGTGTATACAAAGATCCCCTCCGATGTAGCATTATCACTATCAATCTCGCGATCCTGCATGAAGAATCCATTACAGCTAATAGCAGTTACTATTCCCGAGAGGTTTTCGACATATTCCCCAGATAGCTGGGAGATATGGGCGCTGCCCTGGATATCGTGAATACTGTGCAGGCTATCAGAATTCTGTTCACCTGAAGCAATAGCGACTAGGAAAAAAAACAAAATTAGAGATGTCACAAGAGGTTTACTATCGCACATCGAAACTTCCTCCATTATTATCAGACTTAAGCCAATCTTTCTATATTAAAGTTTCGGATCTATGGAATTTTGATATAAATAACTTAGTTTATATGTAATTTGGTCTGGAACAGCATGAAAGCAATAATAGTAACCGATTTATTTGAATCTATTAGTCTCTCTTATATTTAAATAAATATAAATACTCGTCTCAAAAAATATAACTGTGATTCGTTCGACAATTTGAGTATCTGTTGCTAAGTGTAGATACAGTTGAGCAAAAGAATCGCAGCAGACTTAGCACCTCTGCCTTCATCACATTTGGGCCTTAGCTGTGGTTGCTGCCCTCCCCACCTGGTCTGGCCGCCAGAGAGACCGCGGTGAGGTCCGTATGGGCGCATCGGAGAATAAGCTATGTGACTCACTCGTCTTTATAATAGGCTGGCTAGTAACATAACTAGGCTAAAGGAGGGGATGGCCCGCACCATCGCCGCCTTCCGGCCTCGGAGGAACGGAGGCGTGGCCATAGGAGGATCTCTGGACCTCGGGGAGATCAGGCCTTAAAACGCGATGGTGGGACCTCGAACGCTTCCAGTTGGGGGCATCTTTTAATCAGCTCTGGGAAACGAGGAAGGTGTGATGGGTGGCGGGGCGAACCAACCTCATCTTTGGGTCTAAGTAGAGAGCCACACAACTGGGGAGGAAGTAACCAGGCAGGTTGACCCCCTTAATTCCCTCGTTGACTTATTATATTACCTGCTGTATCTATCAACGTGGCGGTGTCTCCATCGTTATTCCATACAGCTTGGCTGAATCCCATGTATAGATCGGTTGCTGTATTTCTCCCCGATCCTGTGTATACAGTAACACTAGACCCAGGTGATATTGTAAAAGACGGGAATCTGTAGACATGCTTGTTTCCCTCGTCGGACAGTCTCCAGCCGGTCATTGTAACAGGATCAGGACCAGAATTCGCGATTTTCACCCATTCTCCATTAAGGTTTTGATGGTCATTTCCTGGAGCATCGAAATTGATAGCGCTGATATAAACTGATCCCATAGCTATCGCTGCTGATATTAAAATAGCTATGAAGACCAAACCCACGCAGATTACTTTTCTCAATAATATGCCTCCTTAAATTTTGAATATGTTCTCTCCCGATAATAGCTTTTTCGGTGTCAGGTGTCAGCGATCAATGACCGCCATTTTGGTGATGCATTATATCGAATTCCAGAGAAGGGGATTTGGGCACACAGATAAGGTAGGTAGCGAGATGCCTGTGAACTTTCGGAGCGGGGCCGGATCCAACAAACGGCCACTCCAGCCATCCTCGAAACTCAAAAAAGTTATGTTGCTACGCAAGCCCAAAATTATATGTATGTCCAAAGCAACGAAAGCAGAAGCGCTCAAATGGAGAATAAAAAGATGGATCTAAGAGAATTGACTGCCCCATGCGGCCTGGATTGCTTTAACTGCCCCTTTTATTTAGCTAACGATAACGAAGAGATGAGGAAACAGCTAGCACTGAATATTCAAGAATATGTTGCGCCGTTGTCATATGAGGAAGCATTTGAGAAAGTTGCGTGCAAAGGTTGCCGGAAAAGAAACGGTGTCCCCCCTTTAGGGATTGAGCCGTGCAAGGTTTTTAAGTGCGTTGATTCGAAGGGCATCGAGTCATGCGCTGATTGCTTTGACTTCCCCTGCGATAACCTTCATCCATATGCAGAGCACGCATCGCTGCTTCCTCATAACATGAAGGTGTTCAACCTGGCACTGATAAGGAAGATGGGTGTAGAGAAATGGGCACAAGAGAAGGCAAAGCTTGTTAGAGATACCTATTTCGATGGAAAGTGGAATATTTAAACATTCATGGTCGGTTGGTGAGCGACAGATCTCCTCAAATAATTATGTGACTATCCTGGCCATGTAGATGGTGAGAGTCACATAACTAAACCCGAGACATCGGCAGACACATCGGCATGGCGACGTGAACGGCCCCCACCATCGGGCCACCGCTTGAGGATCCTATTTTTCAAATTCTCCAAGCGTAAATTGATCCTGAAGCTGGACGTCCTTGAACTTGTGCTGGATCAGGAGCATGTCCATCATCTGAAATGCGTTTCTTACAGCTTTGGCTCTAGCGTGGTTGTTAAAGTACATCCTGGCCTTAGCAGTCTTCAGTTCGACCTCTTTGATCCGAGGCACCCATCGATCGAGTTGATCCCTATTATAGAGGTAGTCATACCGATCGAGTCTGTGATCGGCCTCTTTTTCTTTCCCATACCAGATGTCGTAGTTTCTGCCGTGGAACCGGATATAAGCGTGATCTGCAGTCAACGTCTTACCTGGGTAATGTCCGGGGCCATCGATCATGACGTTGGCTGCGTTCCGCTCCTTCAGAACCTCTAATGTTGCCGGATCTAAGTCATCGCCGCTTTCGTCCAGCCAACTCCGATGCCTGAACTCTACCGCAAGGTCGTATTCCTTTTGGGCCAGAGCATCTAAAACCCTGCCAAGACTGCTCAGAGCTTGTCCTTCGTTCTTGAAATAAGGTGATAACTGGAAGAGGACACCACCCAATAGGTTCGCGTCAGCAAGGGGGGATAGGCAAGTCTTCTCAAAGGTGGACGCCCAGAAGAGAGCCTTCTCCTCGTCGCATTCAACAAGAGCCTGATGGGTAACGAGGCCTGGCATCTTGACCGAGTACTCAAATCTGCCCTCCCCGTCTTTGACCTTTTTAATCCAGGATTGGACTTGTCGCTCTCCTGGCAGGTGATAATAGGTGCTGTTGATCTCTACCGTATCGAAGAACTGGGCATAATAGGCCAGCCATTCTGCCTTCTTTTTGGCCAGTCCTATGGGATAGAACCGCCCCACCCAGTCGTCATAAGACCATCCACTACATCCCACCAGAATGGTCATAGCAGATCTCCTGAATAGCTGAAATTACGGTACTATGTGCGGTGACTCAGGCGGCATCATCTCTTAAGCTCAACAGCATATTCGCAGCAGTCGTCCCCTCTGCACATCCTCTTCGTGTATTCCATGGCGTATCGTGGGTTCATGCCTTGGATGCCGTTCTCACAGAAGGCCTGACAATGCAGATGCGTTCCTGCAGTTGGAACTCCCAGTTCTTTGTGCGTGTTAAGCATGGGACAGCTTGTTATCCTTCCTTTAACTAGGGATTCGGACCTTTCTGTAAGCTCCGCATCAAATCCTGGCCCTAAAATGATCGCAGAAACTACACCAAGGGCCTCGTCGATCTCGATGGCGTTACCGGAGGGCAATCCCAAAGCGATGGCTATATCTCTTACAGCCCTCCCTCCTTCAGCCCAAATACCCCGTTCAATCTCGTTGATGATTTCGTCGTTTTCGAATGCTTTCCTCAACATAGCATCTCGTGCTACGGTTGCGAAATTTGCTGATCTAGTTGCGATCTCCCACCGCGTTTCTGCAGGAATGTCTTTAATACCGACCATAGCAAACCCCATACTATAAACATCACAGACTATATAAATATTCTTTCCATGAATCGGGGTCAATAAATTCTGATTGAAGCAACCCAAATCATCAAATCATCGCCTAAAAAATTGGAAAATAGAGAAGACTGCATTTCTGCCCAGAAACGTGTAGGGCGCCGTGCAATCTTCGAGTCCTCTAAGATATCAATGGTAAGACTATTATTAATATGCGATCCATGCACGGCGAAAGTATTTTGCTGACACTATCTATTTTGGGTTACGAATACAATAGTTATTTATAATGTAAATATATACATATCTCCATACCTGAGGGGGTAGCTAAACTATGAGAGAGGGAGTAGCGAAAGTGCTGGACGACGATGACCACGAGTTCGTGGACCTTCTGCACAGCTTGGGTGTTCAACGCAACGTGGCCAAGGTCATCACTTTTCTGGCGGTTGCTGGCGAGCCGACATCCAGAGAGATCGAACGCGGGACCGATACGAGACAGCCTGAAGTTAGCATTGCAATGCGTACGCTGCGTCCCCAGAACTGGGTCCATGAGCGTGATGTGAAGAGCAGCGAAGGTAAGGGTCGGCCTCATAAGGTCTATTCACTGAGCACACCCGTAGTCGAGATCATCAGTCACATTGAGGAGGAAAGGCGGAAGGAGTCTGCTGCGGCAATGGAAAGCATACAGAAGCTGAAAGATCTTGCGTCCATCTGATGCTGAGTTCGAGTAATCCAATCGATCGATAAGTGAGAGTTAGGAGGTAGCGGGAAATGAGTGAAGATAAGCCCGGACCAGTGAGGTTTGGAGAAGCTTTAGGGGCAGGTGTCAATTCAGCTTTCGCTAACCTTAGATCTGAGATCATGAAAGACGGTGTTCTATCTGCCAAAGATAAGGCGCTTATAGCACTGGCGTGTTCTGCCGCAATTCGATGTGATTCCTGCGTCGAATTCCACAAGAAAGAGGCCATATCAACGGGAGCCACCAGAGAAGAAATGCTAGAAGCAGCCGCAATAGGAGGATTGGTTCGCTTAGGTTCCGGGTTTGAATCTGCTTCGAAGATTTTATGATACAATCTATCTGCCATTAGGTTGTCCTGAAACGCTGGGAAAACGTGCGATGAAGATAGGAAAAGGGTTTGGATGTCGCCTGAAAACTAAGCTCAGGCGGTCATCTTAGACTTGGCGATGTACTTGATCAGATCAGGCGATAGTTTGGTCGTCATCTGGACGTGAGCTACAGCGTCATTAATGCTCTCGCCACCAGAGATGATGCCACCGATCTGCTCGATCGCACCTTCGTCAACCATGTAATACTCATCAATGTCCTTTCTGTGTCCCCAGACATCTCCTTCGAGTAGGTCTATGCCCTGCATATCGAGGAAGAGCCTGATCGCCTTGGACAGGGTCTTGTTGTAGGATGGAGGTACCTGGATCGCTCTCAGTCTCGGGCAAGCCTTCACAATGTCCAGCAGATCGACGTTGGAAGGTCTGAATGCTATGTGGACCATTTGCTCGTTCGGTTTCAGCTCTGGTATCTCATTTCTTGAACTTACAACTCTAATTTTCATGCGGTTTTCACCCTTACAATTGCTAGAGTGTAATCTTAGTATTAATAGACATTTGTGGTGTATACTAATGAGTATATCGATATCAATAGTGGTTTTTTTGGCGGAATTGAACTTAATTAATCTGGAAACAAGGGCACGGCAGTGCTAGATATTACAGGGATGTAGCCTGGGGTCGAATTTCCAGAATTTCAGGTCAATAATGACATCGAGGTGTTACATCGTATCGATGCAGGAAACTCCACCAACTAAGTCGAAGATAAGAAGGGAGGGTCGGGAGAGGGCAACGAAGGGGGTTCTCGCTGAAATCTCTCCCAACCGTAGCCAGATTATTGGTAAGGACTGGGTTCAATGCTATGATCCAAGCCTTATAGAACATGCATTGCACGACATTATAGAAAAGCAAGAACCTCGTGGTGCGAAAGTATTCCACAATATTTCTATGCTTGATATGATCCTTAATATGAAAAGTAGCCTCCATGTCCTACGGGTGTCGTCTGGGTTGGTTGCTGCCTAAGTCGACTTAGTTGCTTTCTTCCTGTCCCACAATCTATGATATCGTTGCTTCCGTGTAATATAAGTCAAGAGAAATCTATTTACGCAAGCATATAAGTACATATACACAAAGCCAGTGTAAAATGAGGTCGAGAACGTCGAGTGGGGTATTGGTTATCGGCCTCAGTTTGGGGGTAATACTATGAAGGCGTTGGTAATTCTATTGAGTCTGGTGGCTCTGACTCTTTCAGGGGCAGCCGAGAACGCCACCACGCTAACCGTCGTCGGTGAGGGAAGTGCTCTTGCTTCGGCTGATGTCGTCTATGTTTCGATCAGCGCTACAACCGTGGGTGAGAATCTGACCCAGGCATCGGCGAACAGTTCCGAGACTTTAAACCGGACGATCGAAGCTCTCATCGACGCTGGTGTCAATAGTGATGACATCCAGGCCGGACGTGGCAATAGCGTCACAAGCATTCAGACCTTTAGCAAAGTCTGTAACAATTCAACTTGCGTGATGGTTGCAGACGAGGCAGTTGCCCTGGTCAAGGAAGAGGTTACCATCAGGTTCGATGCGGAAGACGAGGATCTGATTAATAGGAGCTTTGAAGTGGCCGAGACAGAGGGTGCTGAGGCTGCCATATCCTGGTATGCTCTGGAGGATAAGAGCGCTGCATTTACCGAAGCACGAGAAAGGGCTATTCAAGACGCCGAAGATGACGCAGAAGATCTAGCCACTGCTGCTGGGCTGAAACTCGGAAAGAGGTTGGAGATAATAGAGAGGTCAGGCCCCATGGTTCGCCAGCCACATTCATATCAAGATCCGATGAGCATCAGCATGATGGACTTCTTCGACTTCTCATGGCCCGGAACTCTCGATCCCTACGAAACATCCATCAACGCCGAACCAGGTGTGTTTGAGGTCAGATCGCAGGTCGTCGTCACCTACGAGGTCACGTCCTGATGCATCGTTGCTGAATACCCAGGCCGACCTTCCTTTTTTATTAAATTTCATATATTGAATTCACTCTTGATTTATATCCGCCTATCTATGCCTTTTTTCTAGAGTACTCGGACCGCTTCTCTTCTATGAACCTGAAGGCGAACGCAGCTTCATCCCAGGCCTTGCCGATAAGCTTCCCATAGTAGTCTATATCGAACTCTGATGCGTCCCACTCCGTATCTACCTCCCATTGATCAGCATCACGCACGACGTATCCTACTGTCATGCCCGGTGAGACCTTCACACCCTTTCTCCGATAGGCGGCAATCGCTGAAGCCTGAACACATCTCTTCTCGTAACTCAGCTTGCTTATCCTCCGGTGAATGACCATCTGAGATGGGTCTGCACTAGGCAATTCCCGATGGTATCTCTTCGCGATCTCCAGAGCCTGAGGCTTGATTCGCCGTAGCTCTTCGATTTTCCGAGCTTCGCCCATCTTCGCGAAGACCTCCATCTGCATCCGCCTGACGTACTCTGGGGTATCTCTCTTTCTGGCCATCACGCCTCGCACTTTGAGCTTACCATTTGACATTCGACCAAAGTATCTGTTGTAAGCACCAAAACCGTCGGCCAGGGGAAGGAAGACGATCCAATCATAAGGATCAAGCTCGGTGCCTATACCGGTGGCAGCTTCCACCTTCTCTTTAAACTGAGTCGCATCTTCGCCTTTGATCCAGAGGCAGTCCACAATTCCATGAAGCACCTCAAGGTCCATGCTCTCGGCGATGAGCTTAGTCTTGATCAACAGCTCTCTTGAGATAGAGGTTATCGACTCGTGAACCTCGATCCGACCGAACTTCGCGTTCTTGTAGCCGGTGTAGCCGAAACAGGTAACCAGCATCCACTTGAGGACTGAATCAAGACCTTTGTACCTGGGATCGACCTTCTTCAGCTTCTTAGTCTCAAGTCGCAGATCCAGCAACGGTTCGATAACAGAGCTTAAAAATCCCCTTTTATCGGCTCCGTCCAGCGTCTCAGGGGAGAGGTTGTAGTTCACAATGATCGAAGGGTAAAATGAGGTGAAGTCCAGCTCGCAAGTCTTCTCGTGAACTCCTGGCTTAGGCTGGAATATCATGCCGCCTTTATCCGCCGCCTTCAGGTCTACGATCTTTCTCTGCCGTTCAGCATCATGCTTTCTGAAGGGCACAGCGATGCCTCTTTTCAATGCCTCATAGACCTCGTAGTTGGAGATCAATGTACCTGGTGTGAATCGAGATGTCAGGTTCGGCGATAGACCCGTAAGCCTGGAGGCAAGAATTATGCCTTCGATCCCGCTTTCCCGGTAGATGAAGCTGTTCTTTGTATCGATGAGAATCCGACCTTCCGGGATCACAGCACCGTGCTTGTGCTCCACCTTCCCGTAGCTCCAGTAGGATTTGGATGCCATGTTCCTGAACCAGCCAGTTCTGCTTAGTGAGGGGTCTAGGCCGTACTTCTCTGCCTTCGCGACCATCCTCGGAACCCAGAGATCGCCATCAGGGAAGAGGATCACATCTGGATCGATGACCTTGACGAGATCGAATAGCTCCTCCAGAACCTGTTGCTCCGGTCCATTCAACATCGTATCCCGATTGCTGTTCCTCACTTTGATGTCGGTCATCGTCCTTGAAAGCTGAGGGTTCGCGTTGACTTGGATCATCAATGTGGCCAGAGGCAGGTCGAAATCCGCGTCGAACCGGGACTCACCCTCGTCGCCGCATGGGAATAGACCCTTATCGGCGAGGTATCTCTGATCAATCCTCAGATCAACGTTGTAAAGCTGTGCCTGCAGCCGGGTCTGCTTCTCGATCTTCACGGCAACGTCCCTTCCAGCCCAGATATGGTAGCCGTCGAGAGGTCCGTAAACGGTATCGAAGCTGCACTCGTCCACTTTGAACCGGCTTTCAAGCCCCTCGATCATTTCCCAGTGGGTGTGGGGATCCTCGAGGTACATGTAAAACGAGGGCGAGTACCTGAAGGTGAGCGGTTTAGAAGAAGCCCTTTGCCGGTCCCACAGCTCCACAGCGCCCCTGTAATAGGAGTCAAAGATCCACATCGTCCTTCTTCTCGACCGTTCTCCGGTCGATGTCCTTCAGAAGCTCGATCAGGACGGAGAAGACTGCCGCCTCCAGGGGGTCGTCCAGGGCGTAGAACGCCTCGCTGGAGTGCATCTTGACCATCTCGGCCAGCCTCTGGCCGTATACCCGGTCGTCTTTGCTGAGGGCTCGGGAGGCTTTGAGCCACCTTGCTGCTACTTCCTGGGACCCCATTCTAACGCTCTTGAAGGTTCGGCCCATCAGAACGCCTCCAGAGTTCTCTGTCCTCGTGGACCTGGCTTGACTTTCTTCGAAGCACGCTTGTAGACATACTTGTGGACCTCGTTGAAGACGAAGACCCGATCGGCAAACTTGGAGATCTCCTCAAGGTGGCGATCGGTCCAAGGCGAGTACAAGAGCACGGATGAGACGTTCGCTGCTTCCCTTAGGGCTTGGCCCGCGTACTCTGTCATCTCACCGGCATCTTCGAAGAGGCTGGGGTCGTGCTCGAATATGATCAAAGTCTGATATGCTTCTTTTAGGATTGTCATGAGCTGGTAGACAGTGAAGGTCCTTCGGACGTCCAGCTCTGTGAAACGGCGGTCAAGCTTGTCCAGTATTCGTGAGTAATTCCCGCTAATATATATAACTTGAAGGCTCTGAAGGGTTTTCAGGTTGCAGTTGAGCGAATCGATAAGCATCTCCTCAGGGCCTATGAGCATGTTGAATGTGTTCGAGGCGAGGGAGAGGGGGGATTGGAGTTGGAGTTCCATGATCCGATATCATCGCTCCATCAGAGTAAAGTCTACAGGATGGGTGGAGCGAAAGTATTCGTTCTGCTTTCGCGCAATGAAGAAGTGATCACCGAAACCCCTGCGCCTCGGCCTTCAGCTTTTAGAGCCTCGCCGTGGCCGCATCTCGGGTCATCTTTCGAGGAGAACCGATGTACTTGTTGACGACCTTATTCCCCATCTTCCAGGATGCGAAATAGTACTCATAGGTCTTCGATCCCTTCGCGGTGATCTTCTCCATCGCGCCGAAGTAGACCGTCGGCGCTTCCGGCCCGGCTGCCTCCCTCCCCTCACCGCCAGCTCCATCACGAACGAAACCGCTTTTGGCCTCATCTACTCATTTCAAATCCTCGATCAAATCGTCAGGATATCTGAAACGGAATAAGTCCGGGATTCCTCGCCTCTCCGCCCAGAGCCATTCCGGAATCTCAATCTTATCTTGGTCGTAAGTAATCTGACTCTTTGGGAGCCAGTAATCCCACTTCCCGATCTCCATACCATCGGCAACCTTTCTAACTGAGAGGTGTATGGCCTTCTCAGTTCCGCGATCGATATTGTGATATGTGACTACCTCAGCGTCGTGAAGGGTCCCCACTTTCGTCTCTCCTAACCTAAGGATAATCACTCAGGATCATCTCCTCGCTCTTCTGTGAAATAGTTGGGTCAATACCCACGAAAAATCTTTCGGTGCCATCACCCTAATATGGATCGCTCTCTTCCTCGCCCAAAATTCTTATGTAACCATATGTTACTAAATGGATAGGTGGGTTACATAATAAATGGCGGATCAACCGCCTCGCCTACGAGCTTTACAGGCTTTACGGAAGAGGAGATCAGGATCGTTGAAGAGGCTACGGCCTAAGCCTCGAATCTGAGATGACCTCCATCAGGCCCGGCGAAGTCCCCGTCGCACTCGCCACCGCTGCCACGATCTACTTAGAGTCCAGTCCTTCCGCCTGAAGATCCCTCACCCTCTGGAAGATCGGGCCCTCGTCGACAATGAAATACTCGGCCATGTCCGTTCTGTGACCTTGAATCAAGCCCGGGTAAATCCTCCCCCCCTTTGATCTCTAATAGCCCTCTCCTGAAATTGTTTAGATAACTCCTTGTTAAGTTCAGATCCAGCATTATTTCCCCCTTTGTGAGCTTTAATATCTAAATAACATTAGAGCAACCGTTGTTTGGAATTAAAACTGGTTTTAAGCGGATTCAAATCATTTAGAGCTACGATAACAGCGTTAGACAATAGCCAAAGGGAAATATTATTCTAAAATATCAATTATTGATTTTTATAGTATACCCCGCAGTTCTACTGCGGGGTGCGCCGCCGCCAGTTTGACTGTCGCCTAATATCAGAATATTTATTACTAATGGTCAACTAGGCTTGAAATAGTATGAGGAGGTAAAATGAGGCGAATGGCTTGTGTATTAATTATAATTATGTCATGTATGTCGTTGCCGATCATGCTTGCTGGTGCAATCGACGATACGTTGGACATATTTGGTAATGCGAACATGGATGATACGATAGACGAGAGTGACATAGCATATGTCGAGGGCATAATTGAGGGAACAAACGAAGAGACCAAGCTGGCAGATGCAAATTACGACGGCGAGATCGACGGAAATGATATAGCACAAATCGAGCAGATCATACGCGGAGAGGAGAAGGAGCTTACGATCGTCGATTCCGTTAACAGGGCGGTTACCGTGAAGAAACCGATAAAGTCGATAGTTGTTCTTACCTACCCGGTTGCCGAGGCAACAAAGATAATCGAAGCAGAAGAGCTGGTAATTGGAGTATCAAAAGACATAAAGTCGAGAGAGACGTTCTTCCCAGAATTGAGCATACTGCCCTCCATCGGAGTTGCCTCTGCCCCTGATGTCGAGAAGATAATCGATTTGAATCCAGATTTGGTTTTTACTGGCAGGTTGTTGGGCGTTTCAGATGGCCTGGAAGGGATGCCCTCAGATAGCATAGCAGTCATTCGCTGGGACATGGGCCGACTGGAGATGATGACGAAGAATATCAAAAAACTCGGTTATCTTCTCGATAAAGAGGACCTCTCCGAAGAATTCTGCGATTTCTACGATGAATACGTTGAAGATACGATCAAAGCACGAATCGAGCAGATTCCAGATGAAGAACAACAAACGGTGTTCATTGAACATCCCGTAGAATACAATACCTTCGTAAAGGGGTCAGGCGGTCACGAGGTATGTGTGGCGTCAGGTGGAATAAATATCGCAGCAGACTTTCCGTCTATATCTCCAAAGCCGGTCATTAACGTGAATCCGGAGTGGTTGGTAGAGCAAGACCCTGATGTCATAGTAAAGACCGTGACGTGCACGCCCGGTCTTTGTGGCTGTGATGTGAATAGCTCCGAAGAGATGGATAAGCTAAGGGAGACTGTCATGAATCGCTCTGGATGGAGTAACTTAACGGCGATGAAAACCGGACGGGTTTATCTCATCGATTTCGATCTCGTAGGTAGTACTGCCAATTTCGTAGGTGCTACCTATATGGCAAAGTGGCTTTATCCAGATTTGTTCGCAGATCTAGATCCAAAAGCGATCCACCAGGAGTACTTGACTAGGTTCCAGCGATTAGATTGCGATCTTGATGAATGCGGTGTGTTTGTATGCCCGGCCAGTTAGCCAAAATACTAATGTGTATAGGTAGATGGTAAAAATGATTGCAGATGTAGTGCGCGAGAGCTTTATAGTCAATCCAATAGGCTATGTTGAATCAAAATACGATCACTTTGGTGATGTACCTCATTCTCATGGGAACAGGAGTTGGGTTGAGGATACTTCTACAATAGTTCTATATCCCGAACATGCCAGAAAAATAGAGGGCCTGGAAGGGTATTCTCATATAATAGTACTTTATTGGATTCATAAATCCGATAAGTGGAAGATGCCAAAGCATCATCATAAGCCTCTGAATGTAAAGGTGTTTGCCACACGTATGCCGGTAAGGCCCAATCCCATCGGCCTTTCTGTGGTGAAAATTCTTGATTTTTCATCAGACAACGGTAAGCTTTTGGTGAAAGGATTGGATGCGTTGAACGGGACGCCAATTCTGGATATAAAGCCGTATATCCCAAACTTCGATAGTTATCCAGAAGCCAGCTTGCCGGAATGGGTTGGGAGTCATTTAAAAGAACATCATCACGCGGGCAATAATGAGCAATATTCGGAAGAATGAACGGCCAGGATTCCGATATCTCAGCTCGCTTGGGCGACAATGCCTACTGGGAGGTGGACGAAGAATAAATCGTCCTCATTTTTTTAAAATTGAACATCAATGGGAGGTCCTCTTGTGGTTAATAATCAGATAGACTGGAATGAGGTCTGGAAAGAACTGATGAGCAAGCACATCGAGATGAACGGTGGAATGGATTGCGCCAGCTATTACGACGATGAAGAGACGGCAAAAAACTACTGGAATATGGGAAAGGAGGAAAGTGATGCGATTGAATACATAGTCCGGAACATGCAAATCAGCTCAACTTCTCGTGTGCTGGACATTGGGGCAGGACCTGGAAACTTAGCGATCCCATTTTCCAAGAAGGTTGCCCATGTAACCGCTGTTGAGCCCAGCGCTGCGATGGCCGGCGTACTGCGGGAAAACATTATGGAACACGGCATCGAGAACATTGATTGTGTTCAGAAAAGATGGGAGGAGGTGGATATCAGCAGCGATCTAGATTCTCCCTATGATCTGGTCATGGCTTCATTCTCGTTGGGGATGACGGATGTCGAGGCCGCCATCCAGAAGATGATTGCGTTTTCATCTAAGTACGTATATCTGGCCTGGTTTGCCGATGAACCCTCTTGGGAAAGGCACTTACGAGAACTGTCCCCTCGTTTGTACGGCAAAGTCTCGCATCCGATGCCGAGATGTGATGTTCTCTTTAACCTTCTCTACCAGATGGGGATATTCCCTAACGTGAGGGTATTTTCCTTCGATATGTTCCGTCGTTTTCCCTCTTTCGAGGAAGCCGTTGATTACTTCGCAGGCCAGTTCAAAGTTAAGACCGATGATCAGAGGTCGGCGCTGGCAGAGGCTCTGCCGCAGATACTGGAAGGATATGAAGATTCCTGGGCGCTTCGAATTTACTCGCTAAATATGATGATTTGGTGGCAACGTGGTTTTGAATCAAGGAATTTTCAGTTAAGTGATAAATGACGCAAACTTTCGCTCATATCTCGACCTGCTTCATCGTGCCAGATTTGGGGGACTTCCCCACGGTCAAGAATCCGATAAAATAAAAGAGTTCCACGGCCCCCAACCGTGGAACTCGTATATTAAATTCACTGTACGGCTACACACCAATGAACAACGAAGGATAGCTTGTTTTGGGCGATCGGAATCCCCGAAGCCATTCCGTTATAGGTGTAGTAGAGGTCAACCTGGCCGTCATGAGCGCAGTACCAGTTGGGGTAGTACAGGCTCAGAGCGGGAACGTCTTCGGCGTAAAGGACCTGGGCCTCATAGATGATATCTCTCCGGGCATCCTCATTAGTCTCAGTAACCTGCTCCTCTAGAAGGTCGTTCAGCTCGGAGTTTTCGTCATATCTGGCACTACAGAAGCTGTACATGTCGTTGATGTTGCTCGCCATGAAGTTTGGATCGCCGATCAAGCCACCGTGGCCACTCACGGCGAGGTCGAAGTCCCATTCTCTGACCTTGGAGTCGATTGTCTTCGATTCCATGGTTCTGAGGTAGACGTTTATGCCGACGGACTTGAGGTCTGCCTCGATCAGCTCGCCGATCCTCTCGGAGGTGGCGTCACCACCTTGGACCAGAAGCTCGATCTGCTGGCCGTTGTAACCCATCTCATCAAGAAGATCCTCCGCCTTTGCGGTGTCGTGGGGGTAGAGGCCGTCCATCTCGGGATTGTACCAGTCGTTGTCCGGGGGTATTAGCCCAGGGCTTCCGGCGGTGCCGTAACCACGTTCTGCGATCTCCACCAGCTCGTCGGACTAGGAATTGCAGCAGCAGAGGCTGGGTTCAAAGTACATTTTGCCAACGCTTCGACCCTAGTCGAAGATCTCTCCAAGGCGGACGGGGAGAGAAAGCTCGAAGAGAAGATCCGTGGGTTGGCCAAATTTCAACTTCTGATAGTCGATGAGATGGATACCTCTCATTCGACGATCATGGTGCTCATTGCTTCTTCCAGCTCATTTCCAGAAGATACGAGAGAGCTTCGACGATATTCACATCCAATAAGTCGTACGGCGAGTGGGGTGACATATTCCGGGATCATGTGATTGCAGCGGCTATCCTCGATAGGATTCTACATCATTGCACTACGATCAACATCAAGGGGGACAGCTACAGGCTGAAGGAACGAAAACAGCAAGGACTTATCCCCAAGAGCTTTTCTCGATAAGTGTGAGAAGTGATCGGTTCGAGCAGAAGCCTTATCTATAGATGGACAGTTTTATTCCGCCATAATTGGACAGTTTTAGACCGCCGTTGAAATTTGTTGATGGCGGTTTTGTTGATGGCAGTTTTGTTGATGGCAGTTTTGTTGATGGCGGTTTTGTCGATGACGGTTAGTGGCATTTCTGATGGGAACCGTCATTCTCAGGCGGATGGATCTGAACCTCGTCCCAGAGCTGAGAGCGAAGAGTCGGAGGATGACAGCGTAATTGATTGGGACGGGCGTGTCCGGAAGATCTATACCAAGTATGGCGCCATAATTCCACACTTGTTGGCCAAGGAGATCGAAACCTCTGAGCCTGAAGCCGCGAAAGTGCTAAATCGGCTGGTGGGACATTCCGGAGATGCGTTCAGTCGAGGGCCGGGATCTCTAACTATCATCCACTAGATCCGAGTGGTCCCAAATTTAGATTGCAGGATATGTCAACAATTGTGTCTAGAATTTTTAAAGGAGACTGTGACGTGCCATTCAAAGACGAAGCAGATATAAATAGTTGAATAGCTAAGACAGTAAGACTTATGGATATATGCGAAAGCCTAAGGCCGGCCATTGCGGCTATTTTGGGAAAAGATGGAGAAACCATAGGCACTGGATTTTTTGTCACTTCAGATGGATATATCCTAACATGCCGTCACATAGTCATACCTTCTTATTCTTTTGGAGCCGTAATTCATATAAGGACCTTTAATGATAAAATTTTTAATGCTGAAATAATTGAGAATTTCTCTAGTAACGATGAAAATGTTGATTTCGCAGTTCTGAAGGTATCTACTTTTGACCATCCCTGCTTACTTCTGGGCACGGAATTTAAACCGAGAGATCGATGGTGCACTTTGACCATGTCCCTTTCTAGCATTTATGAGGGATTGCCTAATCAGGGTATTATTCTATCTAAGGCAAAGAGAAAATTCGATGGAAGATATAATATTTATTTGAAGGCAGAATCTTCAATTATGGGAGGTGCAAGTGGATCTCCCGTCCTAAACGAAAGAACCGGGGCGGTAATTGGGATAATCGTTGGGGCATTGACCAAAGAGCCACATGATGCATTTGCCACATCCTTGGAGGATATATTTGCACATTGGCCAGAATTAAATGAATTGAACCTAAAAAGCTCCCATATAATTGGGGCATCTATGAACGTGAAGTATGATGACGTACAGATTTCAGAAGAATCTATAGGCGTACTCGGTGAAAAGGACAGAAAAGGCCCGTCCACTCATATTGCAACAGACCAATGGACCCTTGAAGATGCCCTCGGTTACAATATTTATGCGTATGCAATCTATCGTTTCATGACCCATCCAGAAACAAGTAATCCATTGACCATAAGTATACAGGCTCCATGGGGAGGTGGCAAGACCTCTTTGATGCGTATGGTTCAGAAATACCTAGATCCCACTGCGATTCAAGATATCAAAAAAAGCGTTTCAGTACCGACTGGATCTATTAGCTTAGGCCAGGTGTTGGATGAAATCAGTTATTTGAAAGAAAACAATAAGATTAGGGACCTTCCTCAAGCCAATATTGCTCCCGAGACAGAGGACCAACCACATAGATTTACAATCTGGTTCAATGCTTGGAAGTATCAGAGCACAAATGAGGTGTGGGCAGGTCTGGCTGATGCGATCATTAATCAAATATCAGCAAGATTATCACCATTAGATCGTGAAAAGTTCTGGTTACGCTTAAACCTTAAACGCGTAGATGCAGATAAAATCCGACAGCAGATTTACGAAAAAATAATTAATTATACTTGGCAAAAATCGCTACCGTGGTTATTAGCTTTCTGCGCTGTCCTATTTATATCCACTGGAGCTACTATAACAGGAATATTAAATCAATCAAGCTTATTGCAATATATTGGCGGATCTAGTGCAGTACTCTGCCTTCTTGCAAGTGGGGCTTTAATAAAGGGCAAATACGAAGATGCTAAGAAGACTGTAGAAGGAGAGCCTGCAGCTATAAGCCTAAGCCAATATTTGCAGATGCCTGATTATAGCTCTGAACTAGGATTCATACATCACGTGGAGGCCGACTTGCGGAAGGTCTTTGAGAGCTTACCAAATAATTATCTCCCTCTGGTAGTTTTCATCGATGATCTTGATAGATGTCTGCCACAGAAGATCTCAGAAGTAGTTGAAGGCATAAACCTATTCTTAGCAGGAGATTTCCCAGAATGCATGTTTATCATAGGAATGGATACAGAAATGGTAGCTGGAGCCTTGAATGCAGCTCATGCTCAGGTTATCTCCTATATACCAAAAGAAGCTGCTGTACCTATAGGTTGGCGATTTATGGATAAGTTCGTTCAGCTACCCTTTATTATACCGCCATCAGAATCGGTAAACTTAGAAAGATATATGGATGCGTTACTGTCCAAAAGCAACAGAATAGCGATAGATCCAATTGTATCACGATTAGTAAATGAGATAACTCCGAAAGTTCATGATCTTAAGAGTATCGATAGCGAGATTGCTGGAATAATCGAGAAGAATAGCATCTCAAAGGAACAGTTGGATCTACTAAAAGAGAGACTTACCGGGGTTACTATTTTTCAAAATCTGGACAAGGGAATCGGGTCCTTCAATGATGAGAACGCTGAGATATGTCGCTTGATCAGTAAATCTGCCTCAGAATTTTCTGATAATCCTCGTGATCTAAAGCGATTTATAAATGCCTTTCGATTTCAATATTTTCTTAGGTGGGCAAGGCTCGCCCAAGATTTAGATGTAATATCATTAGATCAACTTCAGAGATGGATAGTGCTCATGATGAAATGGCCAGATGTGGTTCGATGGATTCACCGTGGTGGTAGATACATCAAACAAGTTGAGGATGATAAAGAAAGAACGATGTCTCAAAATAGACTACAACAGTTGGAAAAAATCGGAGAAAATGCTGATACTTTGGAGTCTTGGCAGGAAAAAGCATTTCAGATGCTTAAACTGGATAAGGAAGCATATCCTTGGTTGAAAGATGATGCCCTCCGCCAATTTTTCCTTAGAGAAAATACATATCCAGAAGAAGAAAGACTATCTTATGGTACCGGAAGAGGTTTGTGGTAAAATGATTAACACAAATAAATGGATAGATGCTATGTCTAATATATGAGCGTCTAACTTATCACAACTAGTGCAACGATTCCAAATCAACGTGACAGCAGTATCGATATCAATAAACCCATAATTATTGCGATGTTATTTTGGAATCGACACACTAGAGCATAACTGACGCTATCGAGAATTGGCTTAAACGCATTAATTAGCTTTGATTTTTATCGTATACCCCGCAGCTCTGCTGCGGGGATGAGCATATAACTGACAAACCGTTGCTGTGTTCACATATTTTGACACGATATTATGCGAGTTATAGTGCAACGTGTTTGGGGACCGTCCTACAAACCAAGACGACTAAGGCGGCGGCGCGAAGCATGCCCCGCAGTTCTACTGCGGGGTGCGCCGCCGCCAGTTTGACTATGATCTGCATGTTGGGATCGCCGGGGTTCTTGACGATGGTGACGCTCGCCTCGGGGGTGAGAAGCTCCGGAATGGACTGCACCCCTGATAGTAGACACTCAGTTAAGCAACGGTATTTAAAGCAACCTCCATTTCAAACTGTTCCGGAGATCTATAGTCTAGAGCTGAATGAAGCCTTTTCTGGTTGTAAACCTTCTCAATAAAACGCCATATGTTTCGATAGGCGTCTTCAAATGTTCCGTATTCATTCAGATACACTTCCTCGACCTTTAGAGTTTTGATGAAGCTCTCCGCAAACGCATTGTCGTATGGGTTTCCTTTCCTTGACATGCTAATCTGGATTTCATGCTGTTTCAAACATTCTACATAATCGCGGGATGCATACTGAACCCCCTGATCAGAATGATGGACGATTCCGTGAATTGACTCCGACCAGCGATTGTCTAATGCCTTGCTCAGAGCATTCAAGACCAGCAGGCTGTCTATGTTTCTGCTCAATTCCCAGCCTATGCACTTTCTGCTGTAGAGATCCAGGATTACTGCCAGGTAGATGTTCTCGTGTAGCAACTGGATGTATGTGATATCCGACGCCCAAACCTGGTTCAATCCGGTTATCTTGGTGCTCTTCAGAAGGTTTGGATATACCGGCAGGCCATGATTGGAATCGGTTGTCACCGGCTTGAATTTCTTTTTCAGGCACAGAAGGTTATCCTGTCGCATGAGTCTCAGTACACGCTTGCGATTAACTACATAACCTAAGTTTTGAAGCTCCGCCGTGATCCTCCTATAACCATAACCAGGAAATTCCAGGGCTATCCTCTGAATCTGGCTCCTCAGATCCATATCGTCAAAGGAAATTATTTCTTGCTTTGTTCGCCATTTGTAGTAGCCGCTCCGACTTACTTCGAGTGCTCTACATGATCGGGATATTGGCAACGAAAGGTCGCCGGAGTGGTTCTCCTGGATTATCATGAATCGTCCCTCAGCTTCGGCTTTATTCTCTCCTCCCGAACCTTCTTTTGAGTCACGGCGAAGGCTTTTTTTAAAAGTTCGATCTCGGCATGGGCTTGGCCCAGAAGTCTCTCCAGTTCTGCAATTCTGGCCTGGTCCTTGCACTTATTTCCGTTACCGCTGAACGCTTTTTCGGGATTTTCAGCCAACTCTTCTCTCCATCGGGAAGGTAGGCTAGGATGAATGCCATGCTCGCGGGCGATTTGAGCTAAGGGTTTGCCACTCTCAAGTTCTGCTACTACTGATATCTTGAAGTCTCGGTCGTAACGTCGCCTCGTCTTTTTCATGTGCGTCCCTCCATGAGTTGTCATTGCTTAACTCATTGTCCACTCGGAGGGGTGCACTCCAGAATGTTGTATGAGATGACCAGGGCCAGGAGGAGGGCGATGGCGAAGACCATGGCAGCGTCGAATAGGTTGGCAACGCCGCTCATGGGGTCGTCTTCGGACTCTTCGAGAATCCCCATTCTAGCTCGGTCGGACCTTCCGATCCTGCTCATCCGGCCGCCTCGCTTTTCTCGCTGGGGGACCTCCTCTTGTGAACCTCACTTTGCAGAAGTTCTACAGCATACTCGAGGTCGCTCAGATCCTGCCGGTACCACCGGTTCCTGACGGTGTAGACGCCGTAACAGATCCCACCGACGGCCAGGCCTATCACTGTCGTCGAGAAGGCGATGACTAGGCTATCGGCCATCTTCTGGATGTCCCCTTGAGAGAGGCTGATCAGGGCTGGCCCCATGGGGATGAGGGTACCCATCAGCCCCAGCATCGGCCCCACCCGCACCCCGATCTTGATCGGCTCCAGGGCCTTTCCCATGCCCAGCTCAGCATCCTGGAGCGCCTTCTCAAGCCTCGGCGCGAAGGCGTCGCTTTTGAGGGAACAGGCCGCCACCCTCAAGGCCGCCGAGACCCGTGGGGGGGCCTTGTAGCCTTCCAACGCAGAGCAAGCCTGGTCCTCTCGGCCCATCCTTGCCATCTCTGAGGCCTCGCGGCACGCCCTCTCAAGCTCTGAGAGGTCCCTTCGTCGGGAGGTGTATTCGGATATGAGAGAGCCCAAAAGCGCCAGGCACCATCCGAAGAGGAGGAGGAGCGCCAGGATGACGGGATAGAGGAGTGCCGTCGAGAAGACGAAGAGGACGTTGACTATCTCTACGTAGACGCTCACAGGGAGACCCCCATCCTCCTGCCGACGAATCCGAGGGCGACTAGACCGAGGATGAAGAAGTATGATGTAAAGAGGTCAGAGGCTGGGATCGTCACGGGTGCGAAGGGGGTAGACTGGGTCTTGAGGTAGGCTGGGATCAGAAGCATGGAGAGGATGTAGAAGAGGCCCACAAATATCATCACGTTTCCCAAGGCGGAAGGGGAAGTCCCCACTTTTCCGACGGTGGTGGACAGTATCGCGATGGACGCGAAGAAGATGAAGCCCACGACGACGCCCACTTTCCAGCCTGAGACCTCTAATAGGCCAGCCAGGGCGCTGCATGAGAGGAAGGTGGCCGCAAGGCACGCCGGACAGGGGACGGAGAGGATCCAGAAGGTCTTTCGGGACAGGTCGTGGCCGTGTCTGTTCCACTCTCTTGCTGTGGCAACTCCTATCGCCACCAGGAGGAAGGCTATGACCATGTGCATCGCCACGCCCATGTTCATGACCGAGGTCAAAGTCCCTTCGGGGACGAGCCCGACGACGTGGCCCATGACCAGCGAGAGGGCCAAATACGACGTTGCGATGCAGAGGGTCTCTTTTCGGCTTAGGCTCGCAAGGCCACACCCCAGGCTGACCTTCAGCGCGAAAATGATAATCCCAATCAGTATCCCAGAAGCGGCAAGCCATGTGAAATCCAAAGACGGTCACCTACCAAACTTAAGTGGACCAAAGTCAAGTTTACAGGATATAACGTTTACTCAAGCCTTCCCGTTTAAGACAAAAGGTGTATTGTATTTCCCAACTCGAAAAGACGAATCCCAGGATTGGAGAAAACTCAAAAATCAAGGGTCTGGGAGGGGTTTCAGAAGAGGCGCGTTCTACCTTCTCCTGAACCCCGCCCCTATCGCCAGAAGGATGAAGAGCACGAGAATGATCCCCATCAGAGGCGCTCCCGATATCGAGGGCATGCTGCTCTTATCCAAGGCATTCTCCATCACAAATCCGCTGACCTCAGAGCTTGTAGATTCAGTCGTCTCCTCCACAGGCTCAGGCTTCTCGGAAATAGTGGTCCCTACGCTCGCTGAACGGGTCTGGTTGGCAGTTTCCGAAGCGGGTTTATCCTGAGGGTATGGATGCTTGCTGGACCCGTCGCTCTTGCTCGGGCTGCTTGAGCTTGCCTTCTCTGGCTCCGTTCCCGTCATTATCCCCTCCATGTAATCTTTGAGCAATGGGTTGCCACAGGTGTGATGGCAGCAGGTTACGTCATACTCGGCCACAGATTCGGTGTACTCCTCCACAAGGCTTTCAAGCACATCATCGGAGGCATCCCAGTAGTCCTTCCTGGCGGCCTCGATCATTCGTGCTGTGATGGACTGGTATTGATAAGGATTTTCGGTTTTGAGAAATTCGTCCAGACCGAGATCGTACTTGTCTTTGACGTAGATGTCGTAGATCTCATCCCAGTCCGAATCTGTTACCATATCCGGCGACGTTACGTCCCATCCCCACATATATTCGGTGAATTTCATAAACTGTCTTGCGCCGGCATAGTCGCATTCCATCATCCCAGTTATCCATCTCGGATTGTAGTACCGCGACCGCAGTTCTGTTCTGAAGGCCTCGTTTAGCGTTATGATTTGGGGATGGTCTACGCTCTCAAGGCTTGCTATGTACATCGCTGGATCCTCCCCAGTCAACGATCGCACCGCAAGTTCTATCCCTCCAAGGTAACCGTAATAGTCATCGCCATCAATAATCCCGAAGAGGTTTGTCGAGTCGCTATGTATTGCCGCATCGATGTCCAGCAGGTTCATCGTGAAAACGTCTTCATAATTATCGCCCCATACCTCTTTTCCATAGATATGGGAAGTTCTGGATATGAAAAGGTCGGCGAGTTTGGACTCGTTATCCCACGTATCACTAGCGGCGATTGCTTCCGGCATCCCATTTCCATAAGCCCCAAGCGCTTCGCTGAATATCCTTGCTCTTGAAACGTAATGTGCTGTGCTGTTATTGTAACCGGTGGCGATGAGCGCATCCTCCATCTTCAGAGAGTTCCACCTGACATAGTTCGTTTCATTGGTCTCGTTGAGCTCCGCAACTGTTCTGATTGCCTCATCGATCAGCCCAAGCTGATACGGGAATGTATCCCTGTATAGTCCAGAAGACTGGATTATCACGTCTATCCTTGGGTGTGTCATCTCTTCCAGAGGAGTCACGTTAAAGCCGGTGATCACACCATTGCTTCGTATCGGCTCTACGCCGAGGAGTGAATGTATCTGGGCTTCCATTAGCCCATGGTGACGCATCGTCTCCATAGCCCAGAGAGTATACGACACTTTCTCCGGATATGTGCCATTATTGTTGTTGCGGTAATCCTCAACTAGCTGGTCTGCAAGGATTCCGCCCATGATGGTGGTCTCCTCGTCTGGGAACTTCCTCTGGTCGAAACTATAGAAGTTCCTGCCAGTCGGCAACGCTTCTGGGTTGCGGATGGGATCGTTACCGGGCCCCGGTTCTATGTACTTAGCGTCAAGGGCCCTCAACGTCTGATCGATCTCCCGGGCCGTCTGGCTCAGATGATCAGAATATTCCAGTCCTCGGTTAAGATAGACTGAAATATCGTCATCGGCGTCCGTCAGGTTGAGAACCTCCAGCTGGGCGGCGGATACGTTCTTTCCATCAAGAAGCGTTGCGTTCAAAAGTTCACTCGCATAAGCGTTCGCTGCATCTTCCCAGTCTTCTTCGTCTCCGTCGTCTTTCGGGATAACGTCGTATATGGCGTCGATAAAATCGCTTCGCAACATAGATTTGACCATACAGACCAGTTTTTCATCCTCTGGAGCGACGCCAAAGGTGTGGACGCCGTAGGGCATCAGGGTGGACTGCAGTTTATGCAGATAGTTGTGGACGGTGTTACCGACGAAATCCCCAAATTCGTCCTCAGACATCGCCCTGAGCTCATCTGGAGTAGCGTCGAGGTCGTTCTCCATCGTAAGATTCTCGTAAAGATCGATGGCGCTGTTGCGATAAAGGGCCATCATTGCGGTGTCGTTGGCGCTCTTGGCATCTTCGTAATTGTGAATCTTCTCGTGCATCGCAGCCAGGTCACCGTAGATGCCTGCCTCCACTATCGGCGGAGTCAGGTGGTCTATGATCACCGCGTTTCCGCGTCGTTTGGCCTGGGTGCCTTCCCCCACATTGTCCATGATGTAGGGATAGACCACAGGCGTATCATTTACGAGGATGGCTGAATAGTCGTATCTGCTCAGGCCCACCTCCTTTCCTGGGAACCATTCCTGAGTTCCGTGGGTGCCAAAGTGGATTATCGCATCGGCATCAAATACGTTGTTGATCCAGAAATAAGTCGCAAGATACTGGTGCGTTGGCGGTATCGACTTGTTGTGGTACAAGAGGGATTCGTCAGAGAGCCAGGCTTTGGTCGGCTGGGGTATGAAATTGACGTTTCCAAACTGCACTGTAGGGATCACGAAATTGCCCTCATACACCATGATATCGCCGGGCGCTTTGCCCCACGTCGCCTCCACATCAGAACGAACGCTTTCCGGCAGAGCGTTGTACCAGGAAAGGTAATCGTCAACGGAGACGAGGGTGACGTTGCTCGAGTTCACGACCTTTTCCAGCTCTTCGGGCGCCCAGGCGCCCACGTTCCTGCTCTCTATGAAGAGGTCTATAAGCTCGCCGCCGTTTGGAATTGACCCATTTCCGACGTCATAACCTTCTGTTCGCATCTCTTCGAGCAGCAACTTGAAGCTTGAGGAGATGTCTAGGTAAGTTGCGCCGATGTCGTTTTTGCCGCCTTCGTGGTTGTAGTATATGATGCTGACTTTCTTGTCGGCATTATCGGTTCTTCCGAGATTGGCCCAGGAAATTGCCCTGTCGCACAGCCAGTCCACCTGCGAGATCGACGGTTCATAGTAATACTGCTCAGTAGCTGTATCTTTGACATAACCTGACGTCCATATGTACTCGATACATCCATCTATCTCTGGCTGTATAACCTGAAAAGGAATCATGGTCAGGCCCAATCCCCTGGCGCTGTCATTGAACTGCGAAGGCGTTTGGGAGGGGTCCTGGACCGCTTTTATCACAGGAACGTTGTACTTCTTTAAATATTCCACACCTCGCTCCTGATCGCCATAATTCAGATAGAAACCTTTCAAGGAGATTATGGAATCCACCAGTACCGTTCCATTTCTAGAGAAATGATCTACATCGTCTGCACAAACCTCGTAGGTCGTGTAGATAACATTACAGCCTTTCGATTCGATGTTTCTAATTATGGCATCATCGGTGGTGGCAAAGAGTGGTTGTTTTACAATATTATTGGTCGCGATTATGCCGATCGTGGGTGCAGACTCGTTATACCCATTATCTGCATACCAGTCAAGATACTCAGTACTGTCCTTGAAGATCCTTGGAAATGCGTCGGGGTGGTAGATTCCATGATCAGGAATTTCCGGGTCCGCAGCCGGAGAATATTCGATGTAGACATCCTCAAGCTCCGCTCCAATGAAGCGGATAAAGTTTTCCATGTTGGCGAATCCATCTTTGTAAATGTAGCTATCCAACTCACTGTAAAGTGGATGGCTCATGTTGATTGTGCCGACTCCGTACACATCGCTTACGGAACTAAGTCCGATTTGTGTACCATTGGCCTTGGCATTTAGGAGGATATCCTTGAACTTTGAAAGTTCGACGTAACCTACCATGTACAGCACGATGACATCCTGATCGGAGATGTTTGCCAGTTTTTCAGCAACCACTTCACCATCCATGCAATCCATCACAGTGACATCGAAGAGATCTGTTATGATGCCCCTCTCCAAAAGTACATTATTAAGATAATATATGCTTGTGGGCAAGTTGGCGATGAAGGTTACATTGATCTTTGAGCGCACCAGCTCAGGCTCATCTACGGTTTCATTCGGCCATGCATCACAGAACTTCTGCCCCATGAACTTGAGCATGTTAGCCATGTTGGCGTCTCCGCCCTGGACCCAGTATCTCTCGATGTTGGTGTAGTTGGCCGAAGATAGGTCGACATTGGGGAAGGTGACGTTGGAAGAGAGGTTGTATCCGATAAATTTGGCGCCGATGGATTTGGAGTCGTTTAATATGCTCGTGTTCCATTTGTTCACTAGGGTCTCATCCTGGGACTCGATGAAAACTACGGCGTAGTTCGAGAAGTTCACTTCGTCTGGCAGAGAATCGTTCCTGGTGAATATGGAGACGTTCAACTCCTGAGTTATTGAGGGGTCAGAAGCCGCATTTTTCAGAGCTACTTCGTTAAAATCAGTTCCCAAAATGAAGAGAAATTTATCGAATTCACCGAGATCGAGTACCTCAAACGATGGTGGCATTGTCGCAGATATGTTCTCCCGATCTCCCAAGCCCAACTCATCTTCAGGAACGAAGGTCGAATTCATCTCCGCTGCAAAGTCACTGGTATCCGCCACCGAGGGCAGGGGCAATCCAATTATGAGGGCCGCCAAAACCATTGGAAGCAATGATAGACATTTATTCTTCCCAGACATTAGCACCACCAGACAAGTGATTTTAAGTCTGAGTAAACTTGGTTTACTTAAAGGTTGCGAACGGCCTACTTTGATGGGTCGGAAATACCTTATATGTTGGAATTTAGATTTGTCTTGAAATATAGCGTTATAGAATACTGATTGTCCTGCATTGGTCTTGGGTTAAGGATGATAAATTAAATTTTTAACTTAAATAATTACAAATTGCTGGATTGCTAAATGAGCTGATTTGTCGAGATCGGTGTCAGTAGTGATATGGTCAGAAAGCCACCATTTTAACTAAGCCGGTAATTTTGCCATGCGCAAAGCGATTTAACCCTTAACCGATGACACATGGATTGTCCTGGAGAATCACTCGTGGTGATTTTTGCAAGATCTCACGTGCTATAAGCGGGTTCAGAAACTTCGGCCAATTGTGGAATCACGACCGCACGCCGGGCCTGGCAAAATGATCGTGCAGCCAGTTTAGCATGTTTTGTGAGCTAATGATCCACGAGCCACCGAAGTTTATTTACTGGTAAATACGTGCTAAATTCCCATCCCCCGCATAAAATTACCTTGCAGCATAGCGATTTTTAGATATAGATTTCTTAATCATTTACGAGTAAACCCGGGTGGAATTTTTCCACTCTC